>CENP01023652.1_pt1 | contig 54244 bp, 51 predicted proteins | sample 361281 | NCBI WGS metagenome assembly CENP01 (sample SAMEA2591122, study PRJEB7988) | marine metagenome | biome: marine biome (ENVO:00000447); feature: deep chlorophyll maximum layer (ENVO:xxxxxxxx); material: saline water (ENVO:00002010), including plankton (ENVO:xxxxxxxx) | depth 70 m
CTTCAAACATGGTCGAATTATTAAATGACTCAACAGCTCATGCTGAACTAATTGCTATTACATCAGCTCAAAACAATTTAAATAGTAAGAATCTTGAAAATTGTACTCTATACACAACACTTGAGCCATGCATGATGTGTTATGGAGCTATTTATTGGTCAAAGATTAAAACTATAGTCTATGGAGCATCTGACCAAAAAAGAGGGTTTTCAAATCACATAGTAAATGTAGATAGAGATGTTAAAATTATTAAAGGAGTTTTAGAAGAAGAGTCTAAGGAATTACTAGATAGCTTTTTTAAAAAAATCAGAGATTAAAGTCACCAGATTTCTCTCTCATTTTTTTTAAGTTTTCGTTACTAAGAGTATAGTCTTTCAGCTTCTTTCCTTTCCATCTAGTTGCAAGAAATAATGGCATGAAAATCAAAGTTCCTACTAAGACAGATATTCCAATGATTAAATCTCCTGTTTTATCACCTATTAATTCTTTAGAAAAAATTCCAACAAATACACCTATAAAAACTAAATAGGATAATATTTTAACAAACATCTTCATTTCTATTTTTGTGATAAATCTTTTAACTGATCTTTAGTTAATTTTGATGGAGCATCAATCATTAAGTCTTTTCCACTATTATTTTTAGGGAAAGCAATAAAGTCTCTAATTACATCTTTTCCTTTGAGAACTGCAGCTAGTCTGTCAAGTCCAAAGGCAATACCTCCATGAGGCGGAGCACCATACTTCAAGGCCTCAATTAAAAAACCAAACTGACTTGTATATTCTTCCTTACTCATGCCTAATAATTCAAAAACTTTCATTTGTGTGTCAAAATCATGAATTCTAATCGAACCACCACCAATCTCATTGCCATTTAAGACTAAATCGTATGCATTTGCAATAACTTTTTCGGGTTCTTTATCTAGAATATCCAAGAATTCTGGTTTTGGTGAGGTAAAAGGGTGATGCATTGAAAAAAATCTTTTTTCTTCTTCGTCCCATTCAAATAAAGGAAAGTCAGTTACCCATAAAGGACAAATTTTTTCTTGATCAATTAAATTAAACATACTTGCTAATTCAACTCTAAGTGAGCCTAATTGTTCAAGAGTTTTTTTGTATTCCCCAGACATAATAAAAATTATATCTCCAGGTTTTGAAGAAATTTTTTCAGAAATAACTCTTAAATCTGACTCTGAAAAAAACTTATCGAATGATGATTTAAATGAAGAGTCATTGTTGTGTTTTATCCACAATAAGCCTGAAGCTCCTATTTGAGGTCTTTTAACCCAATCCGTAATTTCATCAATTTCTTTTCTAGTAAGATCAGATTTTCCTTCAACCCTTAAACAAACACTTACTTCATTATTATCAAAAATTTGAAAGTTTTTACCCTTTACCTCATCTGAAATATTATTGATAAAAAGTTCATATCTCAAGTCAGGTTTATCAGTTCCATATTTTTCTATTGCAGACTCATATGTCATTCTATCAAAAGCTGTATTGTCAGAACCTAAAAATTTTGAAAATATTCTTTTCATTAAACCTTCAAATTGTTGAAAAACATCCTCTTGATTAACAAACGACATTTCACAGTCAATTTGAGTAAATTCAGGTTGTCTATCAGCTCTTAAATCCTCATCTCTAAAACATTTTACTATTTGATAATATTTATCAATACCACCAATCATTAATAGCTGTTTAAAGATTTGTGGAGACTGAGGAAGAGCATAATAATGATCAGGATTTAACCTACTTGGAACAATAAAATCTCTTGCACCCTCAGGAGTTGACTTAATTAGACAAGGAGTTTCAACGTCAACGAAATTGTTTTCTGATAAATAATTTCTTACATCAAGAGATAAACTGTGTCTGAAAATTAAGTTTTCTTTTATTGGCTCTCTTCTTATATCAAGATATCTATACTTCATCCTTAATTCTTCACCTCCATCTGACTCATTTTCTATTGTAAAGGGAGGTGTTAAAGACTTATTCAATATATTTATATTAGTAACTAAAATTTCAATTTCACCAGTATCAATATTTTCATTAATACTTTTTCTTTCAATTACTGAACCTTCAACTTCAATAACAAATTCCCTTCCAAGTTGACTGGCAGTGGTAAAAATCTCATCGTTAGATCTTTCTTTATCAAATACAAGTTGAGTTATACCATATCTATCCCTTAAATCAACCCAAATTATAAAACCCTTTTCTCTGATTTTATTTACCCAGCCAGAAAGTTTTACTGTTTGACCTAAGTTAGACTTTGTTAATTCACCGCAGTTATTAGTTCTATTCATAAATTATTATGTAAATATAACTAGATATTTTTTAGTTTAATTCTGGCAAGATGTATTATATAATACATAGATGGAACGATAATTAAAGTAAGAAAAGTTGCAAATGTTATTCCAAAAATTACGGTCCAAGCAAGAGGTCCCCAGAAAACAACATTATCTCCACCTAAGTATACATTTGGATTCCAATTTGCAAATAGAGAGAAGAAATCAATATTTAAACCAACCGCAAGTGGAATCAATCCAAAAATAGTAGTTATAGCTGTAAGTAAAACAGGTTTAAGTCTTGCTTTACCTGCTGTTTTAACAAGTTCCATAGCTGTCATCTTATCAATTATTTCGTCTTTTGACATATTTAAATCTATTTTTTTTCTATCAAATAATAGTTGAGTATAATCTATTAACACAACAGCATTATTTACAATAATTCCAGTAAGAGAAATTATCCCAAGCATAGTCATAAGTATGCTGAATGTCAAATTAAAAATTACTATGCCTAGAAATACTCCAGTAAAGCTTAATACAATTGATGCAAGAACAATAAATGGTTTTGATATTGAGTTAAATTGAAATACAAGTAATAAAATGATTAGTGCTATACCTGTTAGAAGAGCTCCTGATAAAAATTCTTGATTTTCAGATTGCTGTTTAATTTCTCCTGTAAATTTATATTCAACACCCTGTGGCGCTTCATATCCAGACAAAGCAATTTCAGCAGTATTTACAATTTCATTTGCATTTGATCCAGCAAGTATTGATGAATATAAAGTAACTACTCTTTGAAGATCAATATGCTTGATTGCACTAAATGATGTAATATTCTTTTGATCAACAATAGATGCGATTGGAACCTCCTGTATCTTACCAGTTGATTGGTCTCTAAAAACAATATTCTGATTAATAATAGAATTAATATCATTTTTAAATTCTTCATCAAACCTTACATTAATTTCATAATCCTCTCCTCTCAACTTATATATTCCAGCTTTGGACCCAATTATTGAGTTCCTAATTGTTTGTCCAACCAGCCCAGTAGGAATTCCAAGTTCACCAGCTTTTTCTCTGTCTACATTAAACTCAAGACCAGGCTTACTCCTGCTTACATCAATCTTTAGTTGCTCTATTCCCTCAATATTCTCCTGATTTAAATAGTTTTTCATTGAAATTGCAGTTTCAATTAATTGTTCGTAATCCTCTCCGTAAATCTCAATATTTACAGGGTATCCTCCTGGAGGTCCTTGGGAATCTTTTTCTACAGAAATTGCAATTCCTGGAAATTTTTCAAGTAATTCAAGTTGAATTTCCTTCCTTAATTCTTCACTTGACATTCCTCTTCTAAATTTGAATTCTCTCATTGTTATTGTGATCAGAGCTTTATGAGGAATTTCACCAGTACCACCAGCGTCTGTTTCAGGATTTCCAGCACCCTCTCCTACTTGAGATATAGCAGATTCAACTAAAAAATTATAGCCATTATCGATGTACTTAGAGTTATTTACTACTTTGTAAACCTCTGACTCAATTAGCATTAAAGTTTCATTTGTTTTCTTAATGTCTGTACCTTCAGGATACTCTAAATAAACTAGTATTTGTTGAGGTTCATTGTCAGGAAAGAATTCAACTTTAGGCGGAAATATAGCCATTAGTAAAATTGAAACAAAGAATAACGAAATTGTTCCAAGCAGGAACAAATACGGTCTAAATCCTGCAAGGGCAAATGATAAAAATTCGTTATACCTATTTTCCAATTTTACCAACAATGTATTTTGAAATTTTACAGCTGAGTTCTTAATAACATACTTGTAAGACCAGAATAAAAAACATATAAATGCAAGTAAAGATCCTATTGCTCTTGTGTCTTGAAATAATACAAAAACTATAGCAAGTCCTCCAAGGATATATGTCATTTTAATAAGGTTTGTCCTACTAATTTCTCGCTCACTTAAATCCATGAAACTCGAAACTAACATTGAATTGAAAAAAATTGCAACTATTAATGATGATCCTAAAATAGCAGAAAGTGTAATAGGGAAGTATATCATAAATTCACCAAGTGTTCCAGGCCAAGTGCCTAGAGGTATAAATGCAGCAATAGTAGTAGCAGTAGAAACAATAATCGGAAGGGCAACTTCACCAATTCCCAATTTTGCAGCTTGAACTCTTGACATACCCTCTTTAGACATTAGTCTATATATATTCTCTACTACAACGATACCATTATCTACCAACAGGCCAAGACCCATTACTAATCCAAACAAAACCATTCTATTTAAAGTGAATCCAAAAGCTGATAAAATTACCAATGACATGAACATGGACATCGGAATTGCAAATCCAACAAAAAGAGCATTTCTAAGACCAAGAAAAAATGTTAGAACAGTTACAACTAGAATTATTCCAAATATTAAATTATTCATTAAGTCATTAACTGAGTTAATTGTATACTCAGATTGATCATTTTGAACAACAACATCTAGATTTTCAGGCAAAAAATTCTGTTTTGCATCTTTTATAATTTCCTGAATTGAATTTGATGCAAAAATTGCATTTTCACCACCTCTTTTAACAACCTCAAGCATAACTGTCTTTTGGTCAAATGATCTAGTAAATGAGGTTACGTCTTTTTCCCTAAAACTTACTGATGCGACATCCTCTAGATAAACTGGACCATCATCTCTCTTTACTATAAGTCTATTTAGTTGAGAAGGATCAGATACTTCTCCGATTATTTTAACATTCCTTCTTTGCCCATCTGAAATTAAACTACCAGCTGAAATGGTAATATTTTCTTGAGAGATTGCATTTATAATATTACCAAAACTTGTTTTAGTAGCCTTCATTTTATAAGGATTCACAGCAATTTCAACTTCGAAGTCTTGTATACCTCGAACCTCTACAGTCTTGACTTGAGGTAGCCTCTCAATTCTCGTATCTAAATATTCTGCATATTCTTTTAGCTCTTCAACTTTATAATCACCAACTAAACTTATGTTTAATACAGGAAATCTCTCAGCTATATCAAATTCAAAAATATTTGGATCAACTTTAGCATTATTAAAAGTTGGCCAATCGTCACCTACAGTTACATTATCTACTAAATCTTTAACTCTTAACCTTGCAACTTCAGTAGGTATGTCATCATCAAATTCTATATTTATAATTGATATACCTTCACTTGATGTTGATTCAATCTCAATAAGTCCAATAACACCTTTAATTTCTTGTTCTAACGGGTCTGTTATTAACTTCTCAATTTCTTCAGCATTGTTTCCTGGAAAAATAGTTGTTACAAAAATATTTGAAGAATTAATTTCTGGGAATAACTCTCTCGGCATAGTTTTATATGCTGTAATACCTGAGACTAAAAAAATAGTCATTAAAACATAAATAATAGTCTTATTATTTATTGCCCAGCTTGAAAGAAAAAACTCTTTATTTTTTTTATTCATCTTAATCTATAAGCTTTACTCTTTGAGAATCCTCTACACTATATGCTCCTTCTAAAACGACTATGTCTCCTAGGGCAAGACCTTCTGTAACTTCAACTTTGTCTTCACTCTTATTTCCAAGTGTGATAAATTGTTTAGAAGTTAAATAAACTCCCTCTTTGTTATCCTCAGACATTACATATACAAAATTTTTACCCAGAGCATCTTCTCTAACAATTCTAAGTGGAATCACTATTGCATCATCTTTTTTGTAAATATTAATTTTGATTTTTGCATCGAGATTTTGCTTAATCCTATTATCAAAGTTTTCTACAGGCACTTCAATTCTAAATGTTCTGTTACTTGGATTTATAAAGTTACCTGTCTGATTAACTGATGATCTATACTCCATATTTAAAAGGGGTATTTGAACAATTGCTTCGGTACCCTCACCAATAAACGAGATATATTTTTCAGAAACGAAAGACTCGGCATAAATTATGTCAAGATTTACTAGTCTAAGAATTTGGGAAACACCAGGTATTAAGTTAGATCCAACATTAGAAATAATTTCATCAATTTCTCCATCAAATGGAGCATATATTTTTGTTTTTAAAAGTCTATCTTTCATTTGGTCAACCATTTTTTTACTCGCTTCGTAATCCGTTTTGCTTTTTAAATATTGCATTTCAGAACCAATATTATTGTCCCACAATCTTTGAGTTCTTTCAAAATTCTCTTTAGCAAACTCTGCCTGGATAACCATCTGTTCATATTGTTCATTAAGCCCTGAATCATTGATTTCTGCTAAAAGTTGTCCTTTTTTTACTTTTTGGCCTTCACTTACAAAAACTTTTTCTAGTGTACCCTGAAATTCTGGAAGTATTAAAACATTCTTTCTAGTTTTCAGGTTTGCTTGTGCCTCAATGTAAGTATTAAAAATAGTTTGTTGAATTTCATATTTTGAAACAAGCGTAAGCCTTTCATTTTCATCTAACAACGAGATTCCATTATTTATATCGTTGAGTTCAACCTTCATTGTATTCATTGCATCAACATATTCTTTTTTTCTTTTTTTAAGTTCTTCTAGATCTCCTAATTCAATTAATGACTCAATTGACGCATTTCTAGAAGAGTTACATCCACTTATTATTATGATTAGTAAAAGGGTATAAATTTTTTTCATGATTAATTGTTGTATAATGTTTCTAATTCTGTTTTAACTGAGATAATTTCTAAAACTGAATTCAAATACTTTTGTTGAGAATCCAATAATTGAAGCTGAGCCTGTCTAAGTTCAAAAGAAGTTACTAAGCCTTCAAAGAACTTTATAGAGTTCTTCTCTTCAATCGACATTGATAATCTCATATTTTTTTCGTTAACACTAAGAGATTGAACAGCTAGCTGATAATCGTTTAATTTTTGTTGAACCTCTGCACGTGTTTTCTCTTTTTGTTCTTCGAGATTTGTTGCTGCCTGATCCATTGCAATTTTAGCTTTTTGAGATGAGACATTTAACTTATTGGCATTGGTAAGCGGAAGTTCAAACTTTACTCCAAAAACTGATGATCCAAACCAATTCTGTGCTTTGCTAGTGAAATCAAATTCATTGTTATATCCTGTGTAGGTCCCACTTATAAATCCAGAAAGTTTTGGGAGTTGCTTTGACTTTTCCAATCTGTACTCTATTCTTTTCGTATCAAATAAATTTTGAGAAATTTTTACATCAATGTTTTGATCTTCGCTAAAATTATTTATTGAACTTGAGAAAATTATATTATCAGCAATAAAGTCGTTAATTGAAGTAGTAAGTATTAGATTATCTTCAAGATTGATGCCTAAAATCAATTTTAATAAATTGAGCTGGTTTTCCTGTGTTTTTTTTGTTTGAAGAAGTGAAAGCTCAGCTTGAGCAAGAGTTATTTTAATCTGCTCAACATTTTCAATTTCCTCAAATCCATTTTCATAAAGCTCAGTTACTTCGAATAAATCTTTTTTAAAATTCTCTAAATTATTCTCTAGAAGCGCTATCCCTTCATTAAGTGTAACTACTAGGCTGTAAAGTTTTACAATAGACTCTCTTACTTGCAGAAAAGTCTTTTCATAAAAGTTTTCAGAACCAGATAAATAAATCTGACTATAGTCAAGTCCAACAAGCCATGAGCCATCAAAAAGCAGTTGATCCATTCTGACTGAACCAATTGCAGATTGTTCAGTTCCAAATTGAATCTCTGAGAAATCTCCTTTATTACCCCCAAAAAATTCAGCTGGTATAAGTGATGTTTGGAGTTCAAGATTATTTAAATAATTTAATTCTAATGAAACATTTGGCAACCCAATTGCGATAGTTTTCCACCTTTCCTTAAATGCCATTTGAATCTCTCTTTCAGCATTTCTTAAATTTCTATTATTTTCAATACCGTATTCCACCGCCTCATCTAAACTTAAACTTAGGAAGTTATCTTGAGCCAATACTGTTGAGCTATAAAATATTATTAGTAATAATTTTCTCATTTTTTTATCATTTGAATTATCCAAGCTGGAATTAATTTTTTTCTTTCAGTCATCATTATGTTAAAATCCTTTTTGGAGAGATTTTCAATCTTCATAATTATTGGACTACACATAAATGGAAAAACAATTACACTTAGAACATTAGTTACAAAATGAATGGGATTAACCTTTTTGTAAATACCTTTTTTTACACCCTCTTGATATTGAGCTACAAAGTTTGATTTCATTATCATTTTTGTTGTGGGCATTTTTAAGAAAGATGTAGGATTATTTTTTAATTCATTTAGAACAAAAGTTGGAAGTAAAGGCTCAGCAATAATCATATCAATATATTTTTCAGAACACAATTTTAGTTTTTGTTCTAGTGAAGTCTTCTCGTCATTATAGACTTCAACCATTTTACTAAGAAATTCATATAAGGTTTCAAACATTATTATTTCGAATAGCCTTCTTTTACTCCTGAAATAGTAATTTAACATTGCAAGATTGATATCTGATTCTCGAGCAATATCTCTAGTTGTAGTTGCGCTGTAACCTTTTTTTAAAAAAAGAGATTTAGCAGCATCTTTAATTTTAATTTCCGTATTTGAGTAATTATTATCCACAATAATATTGGAGCACAAAATAAACTTAATCATATGAATTAAACAAATGATTAATAAAAAATTAACAATTAATTAAATAGTATATTTATTGTTGTATTTCATTAATGAAAGATTTAATAACAAATTTTGAGAGTTTTCTAAAATCAGAATTGCTACATTCTGATCCAAAAAATCTTTATCAGCCAGTTAAATACATTCTTGAATCTGGAGGTAAAAGACTAAGGCCTCTGATAACAATGAGTGTCTCTGATATTTTGTCAAATGATTCAATAAAAGCCTTACCCGCATCTGTTTCTCTTGAGATATTTCACAATTTTACTTTGGCCCATGACGATATAATGGATAACTCATTAATGCGAAGGGGTAAAGAAACCATCCACTCAAAATGGGATATAAATACAGGAATTTTATCAGGAGATGTAATGCTAATAATATCTTATGAGTTCCTAAAAAAATATGATGACTTAACCTATTTAGAATTATCTAAACAGCTTATAGAGACTTCAAGACTTTTGTGTGAGGGTCAGCAATACGATATTGATTTTTCTAATCAAAATCTTGTAGATGAAGAAAAATATTTTGAGATGATTCAAAATAAAACAGCTGAACTAATTGCTTGTGCTTATAAATTTGGAGGTATCGTTTCAAATACAAAAGATGTAAATAAGCAAATATTGTATGAAATAGGGTTAAATCTTGGAATTGCATTTCAGTTAGAGGATGATTTGCTCGACTGCTTTGGTGATGAAAAAAAATTTGGAAAAAGAATTGGAGGAGATATTATTGAAAAAAAGAAAACATTACTTTACATACATACAATTAAAAATTTAAGTAAAAACCAAAGAGAAGAATTTGAAAAGGTATTTTTCTCTGATGAGTTAAGTGAAGAGTTAAAGATTAGTACAATTAAAGCTTTCTATGAAGATTCCGGATCTGTCGACTATCTAAAGCAAAAAGTAAAAGAATATTCAAATAAAGCCTCCAAATATATAAGCCAAATAGAGGTTGATACAAACAAAAAGGATCAGATACTTAATTTTTCAAGAAATCTTTTAGATAGACAGATCTAACCCTCTTTATCAGAGACTTTACAAAAGTCATAATATTTACTGATACAAAAATTCTGATCTCTTCAAAAATATTTGTTTTCTCACCAAGAAATTTAAAAAGTAATAGCGGGTCATTATTTCTAAATAGATCAGAAAAAACCCGACTTCCTTTTCCTTTTGAATCAACAAGTACATCTAAAAATAAAACATCATAATACCAAAATCTATTCTTAAATCTAAGTTTTGATAACGGCTTATCTTCTTTAATATATTTAAGAATCATATCAATTTTTTCAATTGAGTTTTTAATAGTATATCCAGTGCTTGGTTTTGTCCAACCACCAGAAGTTCCAATTCTGATAAAACTATCTGTATTTGCATTAAAAAAAGGATAACAAGTCATAGGAATTACTCCCTTTTCTCTTTCCGTTATTTTATATTTTTTAATACCCTCTCTATCAAGATACTTTTTTATCTCTTTTTCATAATCTGAATTCTTCATGACTTCACCGCCAAAAAAAGTATACTCGAATAAAGCACTTTTTTTAGAAAAAGGTAATACATACATAAACCTAATTTCTTGGTGCTGATCAATACTAAAATCCATAAATCTTATTTTATCTTCATCAAAAAAATCTTCATGGGTTTCAATGGTCCATCCAAGAAAGTGTTGCTTTATAAGCGGGTATTTCTTGAATTTAAATTCTTCAGGATTATAAATACTTGAAAAAGCAATTGAACATTGAAAATTTCCTTTATCTGTTTCAATATAGTTTATACCAGATTCCTTAATAATATTCTCAACATTTGCATTTAAATAAGTAAAATTTGAGGCTTTTTCAATCTTTCTTTTCATAGATGAATAGAATTTATCAGATCTAACCATTTTATATTTATATGGTTTAAGACTAAAAGAGCTAATAAATTCCATGTCTTTAAATTCAGCTTTGCCCCATGATTTGAAAACTATTTTATCTAGAATGTTTTTTTGATTATCCCAAAAACTAAATGTTCTATCATTCTCAATTTTAATTTCTTTTTCAATAACTAAAACTTTTTTATTATCAAAAAAACTATCTGAAATTAATGAATGAGAAAGAAGGAGACCTGTAGCTCCACCTCCACAAATTATATAGTCATATTTTTCATTAATTTTCATTGCTAATGGTAATTGTTATATTTACTTTTGCGGACTAATAGAGTAGACAATATACAAATATGGATCAAATTATTGAATATTTCTCAAACCTAAACCCTGTATTGGGAGCATTATACGCAACCTTATTTACTTGGGGTGTGACTGCACTAGGGGCCTCTTCTGTATTCATTTTCAAGTCTATGAGTAGAATGGCTTTAGATGGTATGCTCGGTTTTACTGGTGGTGTAATGGTTGCAGCTAGTTTTTGGAGTCTCTTGTCTCCTGCAATTGAAATGAGTGCCGGTGAAGGTTTTGCTAAGGTTATGCCATCCGCAATTGGATTTGGTTTAGGAGCGTTATTCATATTTGCCATTGATAAAGTTTTACCTCATTTACATATAAATTTTAAAGAAGAGGACGCAGAGGGTATAAAAACTCCATGGAGAAGAACAACTCTTCTAACTCTAGCAATTACATTACATAATATTCCAGAAGGTCTTGCTGTAGGTGTTTTATTTGGTGGAGTTGCAGCAGGAATTCCTGAGGCATCTGTTGCGGGTGCCGTTGTACTTGCTTTTGGAATTGGACTCCAAAACTTTCCAGAAGGAATAGCAGTAGCAATGCCACTAAGAAGGTCGGGTATAAGCAGATTTAAAAGCTTTTGGTATGGTCAGCTTTCCGCTATTGTAGAGCCAATAGCTTCTGTTATTGGCGCGCTTGCAGTTACTTTCTTTACACCCATTTTACCTTATGCACTGGCTTTTGCTGCAGGAGCTATGATATTTGTTGTTGTAGAAGAGGTAATACCAGAAACTCAGCTTGATAAATATACAGATATAGCAACCTTAGGATTTATTGGTGGATTTATAATTATGATGATGCTAGATGTAGCACTTGGTTAATCATCTTCTTTAAATGAATCCCAACCTGAGCTACTAAGATTTATTTTTTGACCTAAACTTGTGATCATACAATTATCATCTTTTTTATTTAAACTTGAACCGATAATTGTTAAGAAATCAGAGCCTTCAATTTTCTTTTTAAATCTTTTAGGAACAGTAAATAATAATTCATAATCTTCTCCACCATTTAGAGCCGCAATTGTTGGGCTAATCTGAAACTCTTTACATACTTTTTTGGTTTCCTCTGAAATAGGTAATTTCTCTTCATAGATGTGAAAAGATAATCCTGAATTGTCTGAAAGATGATTAATTTCTGACGAAAGACCATCACTAATATCTATCATTGAGGTGGGATTTATATTTAGTTCTTTTAGGTGATTAATAATATCTACTCTTGCTTCTGGCTTTAGCTGTCTTTCAATACAATAACTATAGTTAGAAAGATCTGGTTGAGATTTAGGATTAACCTCAAAAACTTTTTTCTCTCTTTCAAGTACTTGGAGACCCATATATGCAGATCCAAGGTCACCTGAAACTACAAGTAAATCCTCTTCCTTTGACCCTTTTCTTAATGTAAACTTATTACTTTCTGTACCTCCAATACATGTGACTGATATCATTAGCCCTTTATTAGAAGAAGTTGTGTCACCACCAATTAAGTCAACTCCATAAAATGAACATGCAAGTTTAATTCCTTCGTAGAGCTCCTCTAGGGCTTCAATTTTAAACCTATTTGATACAGCAATTGAAACTAATACCTGTGAGGGTTTTACACTCATCGAAATTATATCAGAGATATTTACTACAACACTTTTGTATCCAAGATGTTTTAAAGGAACATAAGATAAATCAAAATGAACACCCTCAACCAAAATATCTTGAGATATAGCTAGGTTGGTTTTATCAAAACTTAAAATTGCTGCATCATCACCAATATCAACTTTTGTAGAATTATTTTTTTTCTTAAAAGATTTTGTTATTCTTTTAATTAGTTCTTTTTCACTAATATTTTTAATATAATTTGAAATATCTTTTTCTGAATCATCCATTGTTCAAAATTAACTTAATTGAACCATTTATTTTATTTATAAATCATAACATAATTATGGATTTATTAACATTTAGAAATATTCCATAAACCCTGATTTAATTGTATATTTGCCAAAAGTTATCGAGGATTTTTTTTATGGCATATACTGAAGAAGAATTAAAAAAACAGCTTGAAACCAAAGAGTATGAATATGGTTTTTATACAGAGATAGACTCCGAAACATTCCCTGTTGGTTTAAATGAAGAAATTGTAAAAGCAATTTCAAAGAAAAAAAATGAGCCAAAATGGATGACTGATTGGAGATTGGATGCATACTCTACATGGAAATCTATGGAAGAACCTAATTGGTCAAATGTAAAGTATGAAAAACCTAACTTCCAAGACATTTCCTATTACTCAGCACCAAAAAAGAAACCAGATTTAAAATCACTTGACGATGTTGATCCTGAGCTTTTAAAGACATTTGATAAACTAGGAATATCTATTGACGAACAAAAAAGACTTAGTGGTGTTGCAATGGATGTTGTTGTTGATTCTGTTTCAGTAGCTACCACTTTCAAGGATACACTTGAAGAGAAAGGAATTATATTTTGCTCAATATCTGAAGCTATTCAAAATCATCCTGAGTTAGTAAGAAAATATATTGGTTCAGTAATTCCAAAAAAAGACAACTATTACGCTGCATTGAATTCTGCAGTTTTCTCTGATGGCTCTTTTTGCTACATTCCTAAGGGTGTAAAATGCCCAATGGAATTATCAACTTACTTTAGAATAAATCAAGCAGGTACTGGACAATTTGAGAGAACACTAGTAATAGCTGACAAATCAAGCTACGTAAGTTATCTTGAAGGCTGTACTGCTCCTTCAAGAGATGAAAATCAACTTCATGCTGCTGTTGTAGAGTTAATTGCTCTAGATGATGCAGAGATTAAATATTCAACTGTTCAAAATTGGTATCCTGGAGATAAAAAAGGAAAAGGGGGTGTTTATAATTTTGTTACAAAAAGAGGGATATGTCATGAAAGGTCAAAAATATCTTGGACTCAAGTTGAAACTGGTTCTGCTGTTACCTGGAAATATCCATCTTGTATTTTAAAAGGTAATAATTCCATTGGTGAGTTTTACTCTATTGCTGTTACAAACAATTTCCAACAAGCAGATACAGGAACTAAAATGATACACATTGGTAAGAATACCAAAAGTACAATTATTTCTAAAGGTATCTCTGCTGGAAAATCTCAGAACAGCTATCGAGGACTTGTACAAATTTCACCTTTTGCAAAAAATGCACGAAACTTTTCACAGTGTGATTCTTTATTAATGGGAAATAAATGTGGAGCTCACACATTCCCATACATTGAAGTTCAAAATAAATCTGCCCAAATTGAGCATGAAGCTACAACCAGTAAAATTGGTGAGGACCAAATATTCTATTGTAATCAAAGGGGTATTGACACAGAAAAAGCTATTGCATTAATAGTTAACGGTTTTAGTAAAGAAGTTCTAAATAAATTACCTATGGAATTTGCTGTTGAAGCACAAAAATTATTGGAAATCTCCCTTGAGGGATCAGTTGGATAAAACTAAGATATGTTAGAAATAAATAATTTACATTGTAAAATAGAAGGTAGGTCAATTTTAAAGGGAATAAACCTGAAAATTAATAAAGGTGAAATCCATGCAATTATGGGTCCCAATGGTTCAGGTAAAAGTACACTTGCAAATGTTATCTCAGGTCATGAAGATTACGAAATCACTAAAGGAAATATATTCTTTAAAGATCAAGAAATTAATGAATTTAGTCCGGAGGATAGAGCACATGAAGGAGTATTTATGTCATTTCAATATCCTGTAGAGATTCCAGGAGTTACAGTAACTAATTTTATTAAGACTGCTATAAATGAATCTAGGAAATCAAAAGGTTTGGACGAAATGCCTTCTAGTGAAATGCTCAAAAAGATAAGAGAAAAAGCAGCCTTACTTGAAATAGATTCAAACTTTTTATCAAGATCTCTTAATGAAGGTTTCTCTGGAGGTGAAAAGAAAAGAAATGAAATTTTTCAAATGGCAATGATAGAACCTGAGCTAGCTGTTCTTGATGAAACTGATTCTGGTTTAGATATTGATGCTCTAAAGATAGTAGCCAACGGAGTTATAAAGTGCAGCAATGATAATAATTCTGTTTTAGTAATTACACATTATCAAAGGCTACTTGACTATATCGTTCCAGACTATGTTCACATAGTAATGGATGGTAAAGTTGTAAAATCTGGAGATAAAGACCTAGCAAAAAAAATTGAAGAAATAGGGTACGATTGGTTAAAAAATGAAAAGTCATAATATGAGCTTTCAAGAAAAATTATTGGATTCTTTTATTGCTTTTGAACAAGATGTTGATTTGTTAAACCCAATTCATAAGGATAGAAAGGATGCATTAAAAAGGTTTGAAGAATTAGGATTTCCTTCAAAAAAAGATGAATCTTGGAAGTATACCTCTTTAAAATCCTTAGTTCAAAAAGACTATAATCTCTATGCAAAATCTGAAACTAATGTTGAATTAAAAGATGTTAAAAAATATCTACTTAATGATATTGACTCATTTAAAATTGTCTTTATTGATGGAGTTTACAGTCCATTTCTTTCAAAAACTACTCATGATGGTAAGGACATATGTGTCCTTTCAGCTGCTTTATCAAAAGATAAGTACAAGAAAAGGATTAAGAAATATTTTAATAAAGTAGTGCCAAGTGCAGAAAGCTTAGCATCTTTAAACACTTCTTACACAAAAGAAGGTGCGTATATCTATATTCCAGAAGGTATCTGTCCTGAAGATCCAGTTCAAATAATGCATTTTTCAACAGGAAGCCAAAATTCAATTTGGCTACAACCTAGAAATTTAATAATTGCTGATAAAGGATCTAAAATTGAAATAATCGAAAGACATCAAAGTCTTAAAGACCATTCAGTTGTTACCAACAGTCTAACTGAAATTTACGCAGAAAGAAATGCTTTTGTAGACTATTACAAGATCCAAAATGATTTAAAAACATCAAGTTTAATTGATAATACATTTATAAGTCAGGAAAGAGACAGTAATGTTAGTGTTCACACATTTTCTTTTGGAGGTAAATTAACTAGAAATAATCTTAATTTTTATCACAAAGGTGAAAATATTCAATCAACCTTAAAAGGGATTACTATTTTAGAGTCAAATCAACATGTTGATCATAATACACTTGTAAATCATGCTCAACCTAACTGTGAAAGTCATCAAGACTATAAAGGAATTTTTTCAGACAGATCAGTAGGTGTATTTAATGGTAAAATTATTGTAGATAAAATTGCACAAAAAACTAATGCTTTTCAGCAGAATAACAATATTTTAATTGATAACAAATCAAAGGTTAATACTAAACCTCAACTTGAAATTTTTGCCGATGATGTAAAATGTTCTCATGGTTGTACAGTAGGACAACTTGATAAGGAAGCACTTTTCTATTTGAAAACAAGAGGAATCCCAGAAAAAGAGGCTAAAGCACTTCTTACCTATGCCTTTGCAAATAATGTATTAGAAAGTGTAAACATCCCTAATTTAAAAACAAGAATAAATTCACTAATTGCTAATAAACTAGGAGTAAACCTTGGTTTTGATCTATAAATGTTTGATGTATACAAAATAAGAGAGGATTTCCCCATACTAGATCGTAAAGTAAATAATACAGATCTTGTATATTTTGATAATGCTGCAACTTCTCAAACTCCAATACAAGTAATAGAAGCAATCTCTGATTACTATAAAAAATTCAATTCAAATATTCATAGAGGCTTACACTCATTAAGCGCTGATGCTACAACCCAGTATGAGGAATCAAGAACAAAAGTTCGAAAGCATTTTGGAGTTTCTGAAAATCATGAAATAATTTTTACTTCTGGAACAACTCATGGAATTAATATTGTTTCCTCTGGTTTACAAAGTGTTTTGACAAAAGATGACGAAATAATTATCTCTGCAATGGAACATCACTCCAACATAGTCCCATGGCAGATGCTTTGTGAGAAAACTGGTGCAACTATGAAAGTTATTCCAATAAATAACAATGGAACTTTAGATATCGATGAATATAAATCAATGCTTAATCCAAAGGTTAAATTTGTTTTTGTAAATCATGTATCTAATACCCTTGGGACTATAAATCCAATAGAACTTATAATTGAGTTAGCTCACAAGAACAATTCACAAGTATTAATTGACGGAGCTCAAGGTGCAGCTCATATAAAAATTAATCTCAAGGAGTTAAATGCTGACTATTATGTTGCTTCAGCTCATAAATTATGTGGCCCTACTGGTGTTGGTTTTCTCTATGGAAAATCAGAACTTTTAAAATCACTTCCAGCTTATCAAGGTGGAGGTGAAATGATCTCAAACGTAACTTTTGAGAAAACTGAATATGCTGATCTACCTCACAAATTTGAAGCAGGTACCCCTAATATAGCAGGAGTAATAGCTTTTGGAGTTGCACTTGATTATATGAATTCAATTGGATTTGATAATATTGAAAACCATGAAAAAGAACTTCTAGATTATGCAACTGAAAATCTAAAAAAAATTGATGGTATAAAAATCTTCGGTGATAACAACCAAAAGATATCTGTAATATCGTTTAACATTGGTGATCACCATCCATCTGATATTGGTTCAATTCTTGATCAGTTTGGAATCGCTGTAAGAACAGGTCAACATTGTACTCAGCCAATAATGGATTTCTACAAAATACCAGGTACAGTTAGAGCATCTTTCTCTTTTTATAATACAAAAAGTGAAATTGATTTATTCATCGATGCTTTGATAAAAGCATCTAAAATGTTGGGATAATTCATTAATTTTAAATGTGCAAACAATACAGCAGATACAAAATGAAATTATTGATGAATTTGATTTTTTTGAGGATTGGTCCGAAAAATATCAATACTTAATTGATTTAGGAAAAAATCTTCCCAATTTTGATAACAAGTCAAGAATAGATTCAAATCTAATAAAAGGATGTCAAAGCAAAGTTTGGTTAAATTCATCTTTTAAGGACAATACAGTTATATTTGAAGCTGATAGTGATGCTATTATATCAAAAGGAATTATTTCTCTTTTAATTAGGGTCTTCTCAGGTCACAGACCAGAAGATATTTTAGAAGCAAAAATTGATTTTATTGAAAAAATTGGATTAAATACTCATCTATCACAAACCAGAGCAAATGGTTTATTAGCTATGATAAAACAAATTAAAATATATGCCTTAGCATATCAATCTAAAGGGTAAAATATGTCAAAAAATAAAATGAATTCACAAGATCTAGGTGAAAAAATTGTAAAAGAATTAAAATCAATTTTTGATCCTGAAATTCCAGTTGATATATATGAGCTAGGATTAATTTATGATGTTTTTGTAAACGAGGATAATGAAGTTAAAATCCTTATGACCTTAACTACTCCAAACTGTCCAGTTGCAGAAACTTTACCTCAAGAAGTTGAAGAGAAAATTAAGTCTATTGATGAGGTAAAAACGGCTGAAGTTGAGATCACCTTTGATCCACCATGGACTAAAGATTTAATGAGTGAGGAAGCAAAATTAGAATTAGGATTTTTGTAGAAATTAATGAAAAGCAATTTATTCATTTTCTTTCTTGTTTTAAGCTTAAACCTTTATTCGCAAGAGTCAAAACCCAAAGATTCTCTATGGTCAACAAAAGGAAGTTTTGCTGTATTATTAAATCAAACTGGATTTAGTAATTGGGTGGGAGGTGGAACAAATAATTTTTCTGGAACTATAAAATTTGATTATGAATGGGAATACACAAACCTTGGTTGGAATTGGTTGACTAATTTTGAGTCTGCATATGGTTTAGCAAAGTTTAAAAATGCACCATTTGCAAGAAAAATTGATGATAGGGTATTAATCCAATCAATTGTTGGTAAAGAGTTTACAAAGAATTTATCTTTCTCTGCATTTTTTAATTTTACATCGCAGCTAGGTAAAGGCTATAAATACAAAAAAGACTCTGAGAATAATGAAATAAGAGAATTAACAACACAAGCTTTATCCCCAGCATACTTTCAAATAGGATCTGGTTTTCTATGGAAGAAAAGCGAAAAGCTATGGCTTAATTATTCTCCAATTGCATCAAGATTGATAATAGTTAGCAAGAGATTTACTGAGAATTTAACCGGTAATGAAAAATATTTTGGTGTTGATAAAAATAAATCTTCAAGATATGAATTAGGCGCAAACTTAACATTTCATTCCCAAGGCTCAATTTTTGAGAATGTTAATTACAGACAAGATCTTAAGCTTTTCTCAAATTATTTAGAAGACGCTTTAAACGTCGATCTCGATTATCTTGTTCAGATTGATTTTGATGTAAACCCTCTGTTATCAACGCAATTAATTTTTCAATTAATATATGATGATAATGCAGTATCTAGACTACAGGTTAGAGAAGTATTTGGTATAGGAGCTCAACTAAAATTAAATTAGTTTGAATCCTAAACTAAATATTTTAATAATTACTTACTATTGGCCACCATCAGGTGGATCAGGTGTCCAGAGATGGATGTATTTCTCAAAGTATTTAAAAGAAATGGGACATAATCCTATTGTGGTTTCAGTAGATGAAAAATATGCATCATACAATCAAAAGGACTACTCGCTATTAAAAGAAATAGATAATATTGAAACATATAAAACAAAAAGTTTTGATCTGCTAAAACTATACTCATTTATAAAATCTGGAAATACAACAAAAAGTATACCCCAATCATATATTCCAAATAAATCATTCTTTGATAAGTTTACATCATTCTTAAGACTTAATTTCTTCATTCCTGATTCAAGAGTTGGCTGGAATAAGTATGCATATAAAAAAGTTATAAATATAATTAGCAATAAAAAGATTGATTGTATAATAACAACTGGTCCCCCACATTCAACCCACTTAATAGGACTAAAAATTCATAATAAATACAAACTCAAGTGGATAGTTGATTTAAGAGATCCATGGACCGAAATATTTTATTTAAAAAATAGATTTAGATTTTATTTTTCAGAGCAAAAGAACAAGAAGCTTGAATCAGAAGTACTAGAAAATTCTGATGCAATTATTACTACAGTTGGAGAAAAATATCATAAAATTTTATCTGCTAAAGTGTCTAATAAAGAAAAAATATTTAAGCTTTATAATGGATTTGATAAATCAGTTTATGAGAAAATTAGTATAAATAAAACAAATCAGTTTAATATTGTTTTTACAGGCGTCTTATCCAAAAATCATAATTATAAAGTCTTTAAAGATGCAATTGAATTATTAAATCCAAAAAGAAATAGGCTTAGGATAAAGTTAATTCTAGCTGGCAGAATTGATATGGATTTAAAAAATATTTTTTCTAAAAATATAGAAATAGATTACAAAGGATATGTAAATCATGAAGAAGCAATCAGGTTAATAAAATCATCTCATTTACTTATTAACTTCATGTATGAAAATACTGAGGAAACAGATATGATATCAGGGAAACTTACAGAATATGTTGCAAGTGGATCACCAATTATTAATTTTTCAAATTCTGGCAAGGAATCTGAATATGTTTTAAAGTTTTCAAAAAAGTCATTTAACGCAAATGCTTCTTCTGTAAAGAAAGTTGTAAAATTTATAAATGATGAATATAGTGATTGGATTGAAGGAAAATACCAAAAAAGCCCTATAGATAACATCGACTCTTTATCAAGAGAGAGTCTGACAAAGAGACTAATTGATATTATTAATAAAATTAACTCATAGAATTTAAAAAACAGATTACTTCCTCTGGAACAAGATGATCTATTTTCTGGTCCTCTTTAAGCAGGTATCTAATATGGCTACTTGAAATCTTAATTTTTGGTGCATCAACTAATTTTATATTACTGTTTTTTAAAATTTCATCAGGGATTTTATGTTCAGTATCTCTGGGGTAAACATAAACTTCAGCAATTTCAATAATTTCCTCATAATCTTTCCATTTATTAAATCCTACTAAGTTATCTTCTCCAATTAAAAGTATAAGGTTATTGTATTCATGTCTTTTCTTAAATTCCTTTAATGTGTCAATTGTGAAATTAGGCTTTGACATTTTAAATTCAATATCGGAAACCTGTACATTTTTGAAGTTTTTAAAAACAGTTTTAGCCAGTTCAAGCCTTTCTATATCATTAATAAAAGTATCCTCAATTTTAAACGGACTTTGAGGGCTAATTACTACAAGGACTTGATCTAATTCTGGCAGTTCTGAAAAATACTTAGCTAAAGTTACGTGACCATTATGAATTGGATTGAAAGTTCCAAGATACAAACCTACATTACTCATTCTTAATAAATTCATTTACAAGATTTGATGCTATTTTTTTTGATTCTTCAAGATCACTATTAATTATAATCTTATCAAATTTTGATGCAAAATCTAGCTCTAATTCAGCTTTTTTAATTCTTCTATTAATTTCATTATCTGAAATATCTCCTCTTGAAACTAATCTTTTCCTTAAAGTATAAATACTTGGTGGCATAACAAAAATAGATAATGTATTATCAGGATACATTTTTTTAATATTAAAACCTCCTACAACATCAATGTCAAAAAGTACTATTTTATTATTTGCCCATATATTTTCAACTTCAGATTTAAGAGTTCCATAATAAACACCTCCATAAACTTCTTCAAATTCAACAAACTCATTGTTCTCAATTTTTTTTTTGAACTCGCTATTTGATAAAAAGTGATAATCAACCCCATCTTTTTCGTTCCCTCTAGGTGATCTGGATGTAGCAGATATTGAAAAATTTGTATTGCTAAATTGAGATAAAATATGTTTCACAAGCGTAGTTTTTCCTGCTCCTGATGGAGCTGAAAAAACAATAAGCTTATTTTTATTCATCTATAGAACGTTATATGGATAATATTTTGTAATTATAGATATTAATATAATTTTCGAATTTTGATATTTCTAAACCTTACGTCACTTCCGTGGTCTTGAAGACCAATTTTTCCAGATTTAAAAGCACCAAAAGCTAGAAATTCTTCATTAGTACCAGCTTTTCTTGTGTAGTAATCTTTATATCTGAATTTAGAATTTGATACTAGTCTATCCCACTTAGAACCAGATAGAGGAAATGAAAAAGCAAATTGACCATTAAGGGTTACAGTACCTTTATTATTTTGGTTATCAATTGTGAGGACAAGGTGATTCCATTCTCCATATTTATTCACAATCAGATTTTTATTATCTGTACTCACTAGATCATATAAAGATGGACTTTTATGAAGTTTAGTTGAGGTAAAGAAATTTTCATTATCCAAAACTTGTATTTCAGGCCCTGTAATATATGCCTCATCAAATTCAGGTAATTCTTTTACACCAAAGAATACTCCACTATTTCCTCCCCTTGATATATTCCATTCAATAGATAGTTCAAAATTTGAATATTCATTAACTGTAACAATATCCTGTTTGCTATCTAGGTTATTTGTAAAGATAAGTTCACCATTACTAATTGACCATTGACTGCCTACAGTCTCACTATTATATTGGTGCCATCCATTAAAAGACTTTCCGTCAAATATATATGTCCATTCATCACTTTGCGAAAAACAAAAGCTTGAACTTAATATGAGAGCTGTTATGATTAATTTTTTCATTACTGTAAACCTAAAATATTTCTTAAATCTTCTTTATTAGTATCACCTCCGGCAAAATCATCAAATTTTTTGTCGGTGCAATTTATAATCAAGTCATTTATAAATTTTGCACCTTCTACAGCTCCCTGTTCTGGACTTTTGATACAACATTCCCATTCCATTACTGCCCAAACATCACAGCCATGTTGTGTAAGTTTTGAAAAAATGGTTTTAAAATCAATCTGCCCATCTCCTAGAGATCTATATCTGCCCGCTCGATCAGCCCAATCTAAATATCCACCAAATGTTCCTTTTTTACCTGTTGGGTTAAATTCAGCATCTTTAACATGAAATGATTTTATAAATTCATGATAATGATCAATATATGATATATAATCCAGTTGTTGAAGAATGAAATGGCTTGGGTCATATAAAATGTTTACCCTCTTATGATTTTTAGTTGCTTTTAGAAATCTTTCAAAAGTAATTCCGTCATGAAGATCTTCTCCTGGATGTATTTCATAACACACATCTACTCCATTCTCATCAAATACATCTAGAATTGGAAGCCATCTTTTAGCAAGCTCTTCAAATCCCATTTCAACTAGACCTTTAGGAGCTTGGGGCCATGGATGCCATGTATGCCACAATAATGCACCTGAAAAAGTAGCATGTGCTTTTAATTCAAGTCTTCGACTAGCAATTGCTGCTTTTTTTACAGTGTCAATTGCCCACTTGGTTCTTTCTTTTGGATTCTTCTTTAGTTTATCAGGAGCAAAATTGTCAAACATTAAGTCGTATGTAGGATGAACTGCTACTAATTGTCCTTGAAGATGAGTTGATAATTCTGTAATTTCTAATCCATATGATCTTACCTTACCAACAAGTTCATCACAATAATCTTGACTCTCAGCAGCTTTATCCAAATCAATTAAAAAACTCTCCCATGTTGGTATTTGAATTCCTTTATATCCAAGATCAGAAGCCCATTTACACATCCCATCAAGAGAATTAAACGGAGCTTTTTTATCTACAAACTGAGCTAAGAAAACTGCAGGACCTTTTATTGTTTTCATTATAATATCAATTTAATTTAACCCAAATGTTACCTTTTTTATGAGATTCAACAGCTTTCTCAATAAACATCATACCTCTAAGACCATCATTCAAAGAAGGATATTCACCATCAAATTCTACTGTTCCATTTATTTCTCTAGCAACTCCATAATAAATATTTGCCATTGAATCAAACATTCCTTCAGGGTGACCTGGAGGTAATTTAGTTGAAATTTTAGCAAAATTTGAGTTGTAGTCATGTCCTGGCTTTAATATTTTTAATGGATTTGACTCACTTAAATGATATAAATAATTTGGGTTTTGTTGCTCCCATTTTAAACCTCCCTTTTTTCCATAAATTGCAACGGTGAAATTGTTCTCCTCACCAGTTGCTATTTGACTAGCTCTTATAACACCTTTAATTTTATCTGAGAACCTAATTAAAATTGTACCATCTACATCCATTATATTATCACCATAAACGTAGTTTAAGTCAGACAGTAATTCTTCAACTTCCATCCCCGTTACATATTCTAGCATATCAAATGCATGTGTTCCTATGTCTCCAATACAACAACTAATACCTGATTTATCAGGCTGAAGTCTCCAAGTTTCAGAACGCTTTTTTGAATCATGAATGATAGGGTTAATCCAGCCTTGATAATATTGAAGATCAACACGTTGTATATCACCTATTTCTCCAGATTTAATCATTTCTTTCATTTGCCTTATCATTGGGTACCCAGTATATGTGTATGTGACAGCAAATGTTAACTTTTTTGATTTGTAAATCTTTTCTAGATCTTTTGCTTCTTCATAAGTAGTTGTCATAGGTTTTTCACAAATGACATTAAAATTATTTTGTAAAAGCTTTGTAGCCATTGGATAATGAAGAAAATTAGGTGTTAGAATTGATACAACTTGAATTCTTTCAATTTCATCAAGTTTTAACTCTTCTTCAATCATCTTTTCATAGTCTTCATAAATTCTGTTTTTATTTAATCCAATTTCTTCAGCAAATTTTAAATTTTCAGAAAAATCTGGATTAAAAACACCACCAACTATTTCATAACTATCATGCATCGATGATGCAATTCTATGAACAATCCCAATTAGAGAATCACCACCCCCACCTAAAATTCCAAGCCTAATTTTATTTTTCAACTTTTATTTTTTCGTTTTTAAATGTTACAATAAAGATTAATAGTACAACAGCTGCAAATATTGCAGGATAGGTCCAAATTTGAGTCCAATCATGACCTGAATCAATTACAAACTTATCAGTTATTCTTCCAGCTAATCTAAAACCTATTAACATACCAACACCATATGTTGCGAGTGCAATTAAACCTTGAGCTGCACTTTTATATTTTTCTCCTGCCTTATAATCGGTATATATTTGTCCAGAGACAAAGAAAAAGTCATAGCAAATTCCATGCAGAATAATACCAAATAATAACATCCAAAGATTTGATCCTATATCTCCTAACGCGAAAAGAACATATCTTAAACTCCATGCCAGCATACCAACAATAAGAGTCTTTTTTATTCCATATTTATTTAAGAAAAGCGGAAGTAATAATATAAATAGTGCCTCTGAAATTTGACCTAAAGTCATTACACCAGCAGCATTAGCCATTCCTAATTCATTTAGAAATAAATTAGCATCAGCATAATAAAATGCTAATGGAATACAAATTAAAATTGATGATAAAAAAAACACTAGATATCTAGTATCTTTTAAGAGCATTAAAGCATCAAGACCCAAAATTTCTCTTAAACTTGGACTTTCATTTTTAGCCTTTGGTGGAGTTTTTGGTAAGCTAAAGCTAAAAAGACCTAGAGTCACAGATACAATAGCTGAAAGATAAAACGTATATTCGAGAGTTTGGCTAGCTTCCCAACCAACACCATAACTTATAACCAAACCAGCAACAATCCATCCAACTGTTCCCCATACTCTAATTTTGGGAAATTCTTTAGATGGATCTTTCATTTGTCTAAATGCAATTGAGTTGACTAGAGCAAGAGTTGGCATGAATAGAATCATATATATTAATATGTAAGGAAAAAATGTTTCAAAGCCAACAGCAATTGAGCACATGAAAAGAAGCCCACCACCAATTATATGAATTATTGCTAAAATTTTTTCAGCATCAAAATATCTATCAGCTATTAATCCAATTATAAATGGAGCAATTATTGCACCCCATGATTGAGTCTCATAGGCTAAACCTATTTCAGCTCCAGTTGAACTAAATGCTTGAGATAAAAATGTACCCATTGTAACAAACCAACATCCCCAGATAAAAAACTCTAGGAACATCATTATGCTTAATTTTAAATTTGTTGAATTGTTCATTTTAAATGGTTTGACCAATTTTGATTAATAAATCTCTAGTAGCTTTAATACCTTCTTCTTCAGATAATCTATTACCTTCGTATTCAACACCAACATAACCATTATATCCAAAACTCTTTACAATTTTCATCATCTTTATATAGTCAATTGTTTTTTCATCTCCATTTTCATCAAAGTCATTTGACTTAGCACTAACTGCAAATGCCTTTGGCATCATTTCTTCTACTCCTTTATAAAAGTCATACATTGTTTCACATGAGCCATCAAATACAGAACCATATCCTTCATCAGCCGTGCAGAAATTACCAAAATCAGGAAGAGTACCAACATTATCCATATCAACACCATAAATCACATCCATAAGTTTAGGAATATCGGAGCTTATTCTTCCATGATTTTCTACTATTACATTTACTCCACTGTTTTTAGCATAACTACCAAGCTCAGATAGACTATTTATAGAAAGATCTTTCCACTTCTCAGCATTACTTGAGCCATATAAATTCAGTCTAACAGATTCACATCCCATAATCTCTGCAGCATCAATCCACATTTTATGATTTTCAACTGCTTTTAGTCTCCTTGATTTATTTTCTTCAGCTAAACCTTCAATTTCGTCAATCATGATCAGAACATTATTTATATCATTTATTTCTGCTAATTTTTTATTTTTTCTTGCCCAAAAAGTAATTGCCTTACTCATATCCCCATCTCTAACTTTCATTATGTTATCATATAATGCGGTAACATATTCTATACCAGTGAAATTAAAGCTTTTTGCTACTTGAGCAAATTCATATGGATCCATGTCTCCATATTTAATATTTTTATGAAGTGACCATTGAGCCAATGAAAGTTTGAAAAATAATTCCTTAGGCTTTTGTAGAGACATATAACCTAGTGAAGAAATACCTAATGCACTTGTGGAAGCTAGTTTAATAAATTCTTTTCTTTTCATATTAGTTAGGTTTTATAATACTATAAATATAAATTTAAATAAATAATTGTCATTTAAAACATATAATTTTTAAATTGCTTGTAAGTTATAATATGGATAATAAATTTGATGCAATTGTAGTTGGAACCGGAATAAGTGGAGGTTGGGCTGCAAAAGAATTAACAGAAAAAGGCTTAAAGACTCTTGTGCTTGAGAGAGGAAGGATGATAACACATATTGATGACTATCATACTGCTGATATGAATCCATGGGATTTTGAAGGTGGTGATACAATTACTCAAGATGCTTTAAAAAGACAACCTAAACAAAGTAGGACTGGTTACGTTAATACAGAATCTTCTAGACATTTTTTTGTAGATGATGTTGATCATCCATACAATGATGAAGAAAATAAGTTTAACTGGATACGAGGATATCATGTTGGAGGTAGGTCTATAACTTGGGGAAGACATACTTACAGACTTAGTGAATTTGATTTTGAGGGTAATGCAAAAGATGGCATTGCAGTTGATTGGCCAATTAGATATAAAGATATTGCTCCATGGTATGATTATGTTGAGGAATACATTGGAGTTCAGGGTAGGTATGAAGGTTTACCCCAATTTCCTGATGGAAAATTTCTAAAGCCTTTTGAATTAAATGTTCTTGAGAATCACATGAGAGAGAGCATTTCCAAAAACTTCTACGATGGAAGAATATTATCTAATGCCAGAACTGCACATATTACTGAAGGTACAAAACCTGGTCTTGGAAGAGTGACTTGCCAATACAGAAATAGATGTATGAGAGGGTGCCCTTATGGAGCCTACTTTAGTAGTAATTCTTCAACCCTTCCTGCAGCTGAAGCAACAGGAAACATGACACTTATGCCAAACTCAATTGTTCATGAAGTAATATATGACCAAGATAAAAAAAGAGCTACAGGTGTTCGGGTAATTGACTTAGTAAATAATCAATCATATGAATATTTTGCAAAAGTGATTTTTTTGTGCTCCTCAACTGTTGGTTCTACATCAATTTTAATGCAATCAAAGTCTAATAGATTTCCTAATGGAATGGGTAATGATTCAGGTGAGTTGGGACATAATTTAATGGATCATCATTTTCAAGTTGGTGCATCTGGTACTTTTAAAGGTTTTAAAAATAAAATCACATTCGGAAGAAAACCTGCTGGATTTTATATACCAAGATTTAGAAATATTGGAGGTATTACTGATAGAAAGGATTTTATAAGAGGTTATCAATATCAGGGCGGAGCATCAAGAGGATTTATGAGTATAGCAGATAGCGCTGAAGAACTTATTTCATATGGTCCAAAATTTAAAGAGAACATTGTAAAAAGAGATGAATGGACTGCAAGTATGAATGGTTTTGGTGAGATTTTGCCATATCATGAAAATAAAATGACTCTTGATTATAATAAAAAAGATAAATGGGGATTGCCTACCGTTACTTTTGATGCTAAAATCAGAGAAAATGAAATAAGTATGAGAAAAGATATGAAAACACAAGCTGAAGAAATGCTTGAAAAAGCAGGCTTTGAAGATGTGGATGGTTGGGAAAGTAAATATATTTTTGGAAACGGGATACATGAGATGGGAACTGCTAGAATGGGAAGAGACCCAAAAACGTCTGTTTTAAATGGTAATAACCAAATTCATGAGGTAAAAAATGTGTATGTTACTGATGGTTCATGTATGACATCAGCAGGTAATCAGAATCCGTCAATTACTTATATGGCGTTAACTGCACGTGCAGTTAATCATGCAGTTGAGGAATTAAATAAGTTAAACATCTAACTATGAAAAGAAGAGGAGCAATAAAAAGAATTAGTTTAGCTTTTAGCTCATTGACATTATCAACACCGGTAATTTTAACTATTCAATCATGTCAAACTAATTCTTCTGATCTAAATTTTTCTTTTTTTAATAAAAGGCAAATTAGTTTTCTTGAAAAAATTATGGAGATAGTTATTCCAGAAACAGATACACCGGGAGCAAAAATGCTTAATATAGTTAACTTTGTTGATGCTCATGTTGCAAAAAACATTAGAACAGAAGATCAAAAGTATCTTCTTGCCATGATAGAAGGTTTTATAGATATGATTATTGAAACTGAAAAAATTAATTCAATAAGTGAAGCTGATGATAATCTATTAGAAAAGCATTTTTCCAATCATATTGATAATGGAAGTATGATTGCATCAAATGGTCAAAACTATAGTCAAATATGCGCCTTAATAAGAGATATGGCAGTAAACTCATATATGATCTCTGAATATGTTATGACAAATAAGCTTGGATATGTGCCTATACCAGGATATTATGATGGCAATGTTGATATTTAATCTATAAGCCTAAAAAATTCAAGAATTTCTCTTGCCTCTTCGTCCAACAAGTTTTGATTATACATATATTCAAAATTATATTTCTCTAGCAGCTCAATTGCTATAGGATCTTCTTCAACCATTTGAATAGGGTTTAAAATCATATTCATTATCCATTCAGGTGATCTTCTATCTAGTATTCCTGACATAGCTGGACCAATGTAGTCTTCATTAATCATGTGACAGGATGTACAAAGTTGATTAAATAATTTTTCACCAGAGTTTGCCATAGAAATATTTACCTTATCTTCAAGTATAACATTCGTAATTGGGCCAACTCCTTTATTAGACAAAGAGTCAGATATTTTAGAATTGTTTTGACATCCGATTGAAATAAATAAAAGAATAAATAAAACCTTCTTCACAAGAATAAGTTTTTAAAAATTATTCTTTTAGAGTACAACAAATTCACCCATCATTAATTGATAGTGGCCTGGGAATGAACAAATAAAGGTGTAGGTGCCAGGTTCAGGAGCATCGAAAGTTATAGTATCAGACTCTCCTCCCCCTAACATTTTTGTAAATGCAATTTCATCGGCACCTTCAGGAATATAATCATTATCTCTTGCACCTACTGCCCTAAGAGCATAATCATCAACATCAACATCTTTTTTTATTAGTACAAAGTTATGTCCCATTGAAATAGCAGGAAATCTACCAGTATGATTTAATGTTAAAGTCACACTCTCATTCGCATTAACTCTAATTATTCTTTTATCAAACTTCATCTGATCATTAGAGTTTAAAATTACATTATTTGAAACTGAATTACTTTGAGTTGAAACATTGTCTTCTTTAACTCTTTCATATTGAAACTTTTCTTTTGAGGTATTAGAATTGTTACATGAAAGAATTAATAAAATTGTTAGAATTGAAAAAAGCTTTTTCATAATAGTTTTATTTATTTCAAATTTATCATAGAAAATTTAAAATACACAATACAAACTAATTAATATTTCTGATTTGATAATCAATCATTCTTATTCTTAATAGAAACAAGATAAACTCCTATGAATACCAATACACATGCTATTATTTTTGTTGAATCTAAAGTATCATTAGCAGTTAATAATGCAAATATTATTGTTATAATTGGCTGTAGATATATGAATGAGCCAATTACTGTTGGAGACAATGTCTTTAATGCGTAGATATTTAATAAATATGTCATAAATGTTGTACCAATAACGACATAAATCATTCTCCAAATAGCATACCAAGGTAATTCAGCCCATTGTACTTCAACAAATTGATTATATGTAATAGGAGTTGATAAAACCAATCCAATCAAGAATAACCATTTCATTAAAGTGAAAATATTGTATTTCGCAGTTAAGGGCTTAACTATTATTAAATATCCAGCATAGGCAGAAGCATTGAGTAAGAAGAATGAATTTCCTAGTGGAATATTTGGTGCATTTATACCTATTTTACTGCTATTAATAATCAAAAAAAGTGCTCCAGAAAATCCAATGATAATTCCCAGAATCTTTTTCATTGTAACTTTCTCCTTCAAGAAAAAATAAGATAATATAAGAACAAGAACAGGGGATAAAGTTATTATTACGCCACTATTAATTGGAGTCGACAATTCAAGACCTCTAAAAAAAGCTAACATATTTGTGCACATACCTAAAATTGAAGCAAAAACTATCTTGAGAATATCTTTGGATTCAATCTTTTCTTTTGGAGTAAATAAGCTAATTAACCAAAAAAGGGCTGTTGCTCCCAGAAGTCTAAGCATAATAAAACCTGCAGAACCTATATAGATCGGCATTACTTCTTTAGCAATAGTATGATTGATTCCATAAATTGTTGTTGCTAAAAATGCTGCGGTAAGAGCTAAATATCTGCTGTTCATCTGATATTTTGCAACAAAGAAAATCATTTTAGTTGAAAAGTATAGTTAAAGTCCAATATCTTTATCTTTGCAGTGTATGAAGAAAAAATTAAAATTTAATTCTAGAGCGATACATGGTGGACAAATTTTAGATCCCGCATATGGATCTGTTATGACGCCTATTTATCAAACATCTACATATGCTCAAACTTCTCCTGGTGTTCATAAAGGTTATGAATATAGCAGAACTCATAATCCAACTAGAACTAATTTTGAAAGATCAATTGCTTCTCTTGAAAATGGCAATTATGGTTTGGCCTTTGCATCAGGTTTAGCAGCAATTGACGCTATTGTTAAGACTTTAGATCCGGGTGATGAGATAATATCTACAAATGATCTATATGGAGGAAGTTATAGATTATTTAAACAAATATTTGAGAAATATGACTTAAAGTTTCACTTTGTAAACATGGAAAATTTAGATGAAGTATCTAATAAAATAAATAAGAAAACTAAACTTATTTGGGCTGAAACACCCACAAACCCTATGATGAATGTTGTTGATATAGAATCAATATCAGTAATTGCTAAAAAAAATCAAATACTTCTTTGTATTGATAATACTTTTGCATCCCCTTACATACAAAGACCACTTGACTTAGGTGCAGATATTGTTATGCACTCTGCTACAAAATATATCGCTGGTCATAGTGATGTTGTTATTGGCGCTATTGTTGTTAACGATGAGCAACTTTATAATAAGTTATCATTTATTCAAAATGCTTCAGGAGCCACACCTGGACCAATGGATTGTTTCCTTACAATAAGAGGAATTAAGACATTGCATTTAAGAATGCAAAGACATTCAGAAAATGCTGAAAAAGTAGCAATCTTTTTGAGAAATCATGATAAAATAGGTAATGTGTACTGGGCAGGATTTTCAGATAATAAAAATTATAAAATTGCAGAAAAACAAATGCATGTATTTGGAGGTATGGTTTCATTCATCCCTAAAGACAATTCTTTTGAATCTGCAAAAAAAATAGCAGAGAATCTTAAATTATTTACCCTAGCTGAATCACTTGGCGGAGTGGAAAGTCTTTGTTGTCATCCGGCAAGTATGACACATGCTTCAATACCACACGAGGAAAGAAAAAAATCAGGATTAGTAGAATCTTTATTAAGATTAAGTGTTGGAATTGAGGATGCAGATGATCTAATAGAAGATTTAAATAATGCAATTGGTTGAACATGGACATTCCAACAAATAAAAAAATATACTTTTCATCCGATAACCATCTAGGAGCACCTTCAATTGAAGAAAGTCATGTAAGAGAAAAGATATTTGTTTCATGGTTGGATTCAATTAAAGATGATGCTGATATCATTTTTTTATTAGGAGATTTGTTTGATTTTTGGTTTGAGTATAAAGAGGCTATTCCAAAAGGATTTACTAGAGTTTTTGGAAAACTTGCTGAACTGTCTGACTCTGGGATTAAAATTTATTTTTTTGTTGGTAATCATGACTATTGGATGAATGATTATTTTGAAAAGGAGTTAAACATTAAAGTGTTTAGGTCACCTGAACTCTTTGTATTTAATTCAAAATCATTCTATATAGGACATGGTGATGGTCTTGGACCTGGTGACTTTGGGTATAAAAGAATGAAGTTGGTATTATCTAATAGTTTTTTAATTAAAATGTACAGACTAATTCACCCTGATATAGGTTTATGGCTTGGAAAATATTTTTCACAAAAAAATAAATTATTATCAGGAAAAGAGGATCTAAAATTTAAAGGTGAGGATAAAGAATGGTTAATTCAGTTCTGTGAAAAAAAACTATCAAAGGAACATATTGACTATTTTGTTTTTGGACATAGACATCTGCCCATTGTTCATCAACTAAAGTCAAAATCAAAATACATTAATCTAGGAGATTGGATCACACACTATAGTTATGGTGTATATGATGGTAAAACGTTTAATCTTAGAACCTACTCAGCTTAAAATGATTGAGCCAAAAAAGTCAAATTATGAAAATACTGTTTTAGTCGGAGTTGTCAATAATTCCCAAGATGAAGAAAAATTATCAGAATTTTTAGAAGAATTAGAGTTTCTGTCTGTTACAGCTGGCGGGAATGTTGTTAAAAAATTCACTCAAAAAATAAATACACCAAATCCAAGAACATTTATTGGAAAAGGAAAAATTGATGAGATATTGAAATATGTCAAAGTCAACGATGTCTCAGTAGTAGTATTTGATGATGAACTGTCTCCCACTCAACAAGCAAATATTGAAAGAATTTTAAAGTGTAAAATTCTTGATAGAACTGCTCTTATTCTTGATATTTTTGCTCAAAGAGCAAAAACAAGTTACGCCAAAACTCAAGTTGAACTTGCTCAGTATGAGTATTTACTGCCAAGATTAAAAGGACTATGGACCCACCTTGAAAGACAAAGAGGGGGTATTGGTATGAGAGGTCCTGGTGAGACTGAGATAGAAACTGATAGAAGAATTGTTAGAGATAAAATTTCACTATTAAAAAGAAAAATATCTACAATTGATAAGCAGATGAAGGTCCAAAGAGGAAACAGAGGATCATTAGTGAGAGTGGCATTGGTAGGATATACTAATGTAGGAAAGTCAACAATAATGAATATGTTGTCAAAAAGTAATGTTTTTGCGGAAGACAAATTGTTTGCAACACTTGATACTACAGTCAGAAAAGTTACTATTAATACATTACCGTTTCTTCTAACTGATACAGTAGGTTTTATAAGAAAATTACCCACACAACTTATCGAGTCTTTCAAAAGTACTTTGGAAGAGGTTAAAGATGCCGACATACTTTTGAATATAGTTGATATATCTCATCCAAGTTTTGAAGATCATATCGAGTCCGTGAATAATATTTTGAATGAAATTAACTGCCATAATAAATATAATTTGATGATTTTCAATAAAATTGATAAATATCAAGCTATTGATTTTAATGACTCATATTCTGGAAAAAATGGCCACTACTCTTTACAACAATGGAGAAATACATGGATGAATAAGACTAATGGCAAGGCCTTATTTATTTCGGCTAAGAATAAAGTTAATTTTGACAGTTTAAGAAAAGAAATATATGAACTAGTAAGGAATGTTGATATGAGTCATTATCCAAAAAATGATTATTTATACCCTGAATACTTTTCAAAGTAATATTTTTGTTAAAATCAATTTAACCAATTGTTAACAGAAGATATACTAATAAATTTTGAAATTTACTAATTAAAATAAGCAGTTATGAGTGATACAAACAAGAATGTAGATTTAGGTAAAAAAGATGAATTAATCAAAAAAGAGAGTGCTTTCGTAGACTTACTTTCAATGGAGATAAATAAAAAAATTGTTGGTCAGAAAACAATGATTGAAAGACTTTTAATTGGGCTATTAGGTAAAGGACATATTTTACTTGAAGGGGTTCCAGGACTTGCCAAAACATTGGCTATTAATAGTCTTAGTAATGCTGTTAAAGGCTCATTTAGCAGAATTCAATTTACACCTGATCTTCTTCCAGCTGATGTCATTGGAACTATGATTTATAATATGAAATCAGGTGCATTTTCTATTAAACAGGGACCAGTTTTTGCAAATTTTGTATTAGCTGATGAAATAAATAGAGCACCAGCTAAAGTTCAATCAGCATTGCTTGAAGCTATGCAAGAAAAACAGGTAACTATTGGTGATAAAACATTCAAATTAACAGATCCTTTTTTAGTAATGGCTACTCAAAATCCTGTTGAGCAAGAAGGTACATATCCTCTTCCAGAGGCACAAGTAGATAGGTTTATGCTAAAAGTTGTAGTGGATTATCCTAAACTCGAAGAAGAACAAAAGATTATAAATATGAATCTATCTTCGAAAGAAGATAAAATAAAACCTGTTGTGACAACTAAGCAAATATTAACTGCTCAAAATTTAGTTAATGAAGTATACATGGATGAAAAAATTGAAAAGTATATATTAGATCTAATTTTCTGTACTAGATATCCAGAAAAATATAATCTTAAAAACTTATCCCCTCTTATTTCATTTGGTGCTTCACCGAGAGGAAGTATCAACCTGGCTCTTGCAGCTAAATGTTATGCATTTATAAATCACCGAGGCTTCGTAATACCAGAAGATGTAAGAGAGGTCATAACTGATGTTCTTAGACATAGAATTGGTCTAACATATGAAGCTGAGGCTGAAAACGTATCTACTGAAGATGTAATTAAACAAATAGTAAATACAGTTGAAGTACCATAGTTAATGAATTCTAAAGAGTTACTTAAGAAAGTAAGACAAATTGAAATTAAAAGCAGAAGGCTTAGTGACAATCTTTTTGGAGGAGAATATCTTAGTACTTTTAAAGGTAGAGGTATGACTTTCAGTGAGGTTAGAAAGTATGAATTTGGAGATGATATTAGATCGATTGACTGGAATGTAACAGCAAGATATAATGAACCCTTTATAAAAGTATTTGAAGAGGAGAGGGAACTAACATTAATGCTTTTAATAGATGTAAGTGGTTCTGAAAACTTTGCAACTAGCAACAAACTCAAGAAAGAAATAATAACAGAAATTGCTGCAACATTGGCATTTTCTGCTTTAAAAAATAATGATAAGGTTGGTGCAATACTTTTTACTGATGATATTGAGTTATTCATTCCTGCTAATAAGGGTAAAAAGCATATACTTAGAATTATAAGAGAATTAATTGAATTTAAGCCTAAAAGCTCTAAAACAAATATTAATTCATCACTAAAGTTTCTTCTAAGTATAATTCAAAAAAAAGCAATTGTATTTATTTTATCTGATTTCATTGATAAAGACTATGATAAATCATTAAAACTTGCAGCTAAAAAATTTGATCTTACTGGAATAAGAATTTATGATCAAATGGAAACTAAGATGGCAAAAATAGGCTTTGTGCCAATGATTGATGCTGAAACAAATGAACTTATTTGGGTTGATACATCATCAAAGAGGTTAAGGGAAAACTACAATCTAAACTATGCAGATTCAGTAAAGTATTTTGAAACTCTTTTCAATAAAAATGGGGCAGGAGTAATTAATTGTGAAGTTGATGATAGTTATGTAAAAAAACTTCTAGGATATTTTAAGCAACGATAAATGAGAAATTTTTTAATTGTCTACCTATGTTCAAGTGCGTTACTATATAGTCAAAATCCAAATTTTGATCAGGATATAATTATATCTACTAATGTAGACACTACCGAAGTAAAAATAGGCGAAGAATTAAATTTTAAAATTGATATATCCTCAAAAAATAAATACAATATTTCATTTGATGAAATTCCAAATTTTATGCCTTTTGAGATTACAGAGTCATTTGATACTGATACAATTCAAGAGTCATCTACTTATTCAAAGAGGTACTCATTAATAAATTTTGAACCTGGAGAATATTGGATTCCACCTCAAAAAATATACTTTAATCAGTCAATAAAATATTCAGATTCATTATTAATTGTAGTAAACGATGTTGAAGTTGATACTTTAAAACAAAACCTATATGACATAAAACCAATTATTCCTGTTAAAAGAAATTATCAAAATCTTCTAATAAGAATATTGATTGCAATAATTGTTGGTTTCCTTGTATTCTTTTTTTACCGATATTATTTGCTGAAAAAAAACATAAAACCTAATGAAGAAGAAAAATCCTTATTTGAGTTGGCAAATGAGAAGTTAGAAAATTTGAATAGTCTGGATCCTAAATCTCAGATTGAATTCAAAGAATATTATACAATTTTAATTGATATTTTCAGGGAATATCTTGAATCCCAGATTAAAATACCTGCTATGGAAAGTACTTCCAAGGAGCTTATTTTAAGAATTAATTTACTTAGAGATAGTGGTAATTATAATTTTGAAAAAAGTAAAATAAGTAAACTTGAAAGTCTTTTCACTAAGTCTGATTTAGTCAAATTCGCAAAATCACTTCCTACGAAATCAGATATTAAGAATGACTTAGATATAATATCAGACTTTATTGATGATACCGAAAAAATTTATAATGAAAAATTTAATATAGTTGAAGACATAGAACCCGAAAATGAGGAATATTCAATAATTGACGACTTAAAAACCTTTCTAAAATATTCGTTTGTAATTCTTTCCTCAATTCTATTAATATCAATTTTAATATTTGGTTATTATCCTGTTAGAGATACTATATTGATGAATCCTACAAAAATTCTAATGTCGAAAGAATGGTTCACAAGTCAATATGGTTCTCCTCCAGTTGAATTAAATTCTCCAAACATTTTAGTCAGATCAAATGACACCCTTTATGATAGTAAATTTGTTATGGGGGACTTTAAGGATGTGTTTTTTTTGACAATTGATTTTAAAGATGTTATGCAAGTTGATAATAACCCTAGTCTTGATTTAATGAAGAATGATTTAATTAATCAATTTCAAACTTTGGGCTCAAAAAATATACTTTTAAAGGATGACCAGTTTACAATTAAATCAGGAGACATCGGGTTAAGACTTTTTGGAAGTCTTGATATTGAAATTAAAAACAGATTAATTAGATCTAATTTTACTACTGTTATTCTTCCCTATGATAAAAAAACTATCAGACTAACAATAGTTCATAGAGCAGATGATAGGTATGCGGACAATATAAAGTCTAGGATTTTAGAAAGCTTTGATATAGTAAAAGAATTGTAATGTTTAAAGATTTGTACTTAGCAAACCCAGAATATCTTTTTATTTTGATAATTATACCAGCCATATTATTTTTTTGGTATAAGTTCGGAAGATATACTCAGGCTTCACTTACACATTCTTCTTTATCATTTTTAAAGGCTAAAAATTCGCCTTTAACTAAGCTAAGGCCCTTGTTAAATATAATAAGGATATTAGTTATCATACTATTAATAATTGCGATTTCTAGACCTCAATCTAAGTCAACATCCAAAAGGATTACAACATCAAGAGGTATTGATATTGTTATGGTTATTGATATCTCTTCAAGTATGTTATCAAAAGACCTAAAACCAGATAGATTAACTGCCTTAAAAAATGTTGCTTCAAACTTTATTGATGATAGACCAAATGATAGGATAGGTCTAGTAGTTTATGCAGCCGAGAGTTATACTAAAACACCTGTTACAACTGATAAACTAATCCTTAAACAATCTATATCTGAAATTAATTATGAGGCTCTTCTAGAAGATGGAACTGCTATAGGCATGGGACTGTCAACTGCAGTTAATAGACTTAAAGAGAGTACTGCTAAAAGTAAGGTAATTATTTTGCTCACCGATGGAGTTAATAATTCAGGTTTTATAGATCCAAGAATTGCTGCAGAACTAGCTGCTGAATATGAAATTAAAACATATACTATTGGCCTAGGAACAAATGGAAGAGCACTTGCACCAGTCTCAATTCTTTCCAACGGAAATTTCCAATTTAGTCTTACAAAAGTTGAAATTGATGAGGATCTTTTAAGATATATTTCTGAAAAGACATCTGGAAGATATTTTAGAGCAACTGATAATTTAGAACTTCAAAATATTTATGATGAGATTAATAAATTAGAGAAGACAGAAATAAAAGAAACTATTTTCACTAATGTTTCTGAAAAATATAGGCCATTTGTAATGTTAGGGTTTATATTCTTTGTAATAGAAGTATTTGCAAGAAAAACAATATTTAAAAGCTTTGTATAATGTATGAGATAGACATTACATATTTTCTTTATTTAGCATTAGTAATTCCGCTGTTAGTTATTATCAATTATATCTACATGTTATGGAGGAAGAAAATACAGAATTCATTCTCAAAGCATGATTTATTAGAATACATTAGCCCTAATAGATCTAATTTCAAGCTTAATCTTAAGCTTATTCTAGAATGTTTAGCCATTTTATGTTTATCCATAGCACTTGCTAATCCTAAAATAGGAACTGAGCTTAAGACAATTAATAGAGAAGGTGTTGATATTGTTTTTGCAGTAGATGTATCTAAAAGTATGCTAGCAGAAGATGTAGCTCCTAATAGATTGTTAAGATCAAAAAGAATAGTTTCAGAAATAATAAACTCTTTATCAAGTGATAGGGTTGGTATTGTTGCTTATGCTGCTCAGGCTATACCGCAAGTTCCTCTTACTACAGATTTTGCTTCTGTAAAAAACTTTCTCCAAATAATAGATACAGATATGCTATCATCTCAAGGAACATCAATTGATGCTGCACTAAATTTATCTGTAAATTTCTTTGATCAAAATTCAGAGACAAATAGAGTTCTAATACTTATCTCAGATGGAGAAGATCATGATGATATACCTGATGATTTAATTGACTTAATCTCAATAAATGACATAAACTTAATAACAGTAGGAATTGGAGAAGATTCAGGATCTACTATACCAATTAGATTAAATGGAGCAATTGATTCATACAAGAAAGATCTTAATGGAGAAGTAGTTATTACTAAAAGAAATAGTTTGATTCTTAATAAAATAGCAGATTCTTCTGATGGTGATTATATTGATGGAAATTTTACTGAGGAAGCCTTAGATCAAGTAAAATCTATACTTAATGAAATAGACAAGTCTGAGTTTGAAACATCTCAGTTCATTGATTACAAACAACAATTTCAAATATTTTTATTTTTGTCTCTGTTATTTATAATCTGTGATGTATTTGTTTTTCAGACAAAAACAAAATGGATACAGAATTTAAATTTATTTAATGAAAATAAAGATTAATATACTTCATATCACTTTTTTATTTTTCACTTTCATGTCATTCTCGCAAAGTGATCCAAACAACCTTGTCTTTAAAGGTAATGCTGATATTTTAAATAGGAACTTCAATGATGCTGAGGTTGAATATAGAAAGGCTATATCTACTAATAAAAATCAAAATAAAGCAAGTCATAATTTAGGTAATCTTTTATTTGAAAATCAGAACTATGATGAGGCTATTCAAGAGTATTTTAAAACACAAAAAAACTCAGAAATAGACCTTGAAAAACATTCAGCTTTTCATAATCTAGGAAATTCTTACATGAAGAAAAAGGATTATGCACAAGCAGTAGAAGCATATAAAAATGCTCTGAGAAATAATTCTGCAGATGATGAAACTAGATATAATTATGCTCTTGCAAAGAAATTTTTAGAAGGTGACAAACGTCAAAATTCTGAAAATAGTGAAGATTCAGAAGAAGAAAAACAGGATCAATCAGAAGATCAAAATGAGAATCAAGATGAAAATCAAAACAGTGATCAAAACTCTGAATCAGAAAAGGAAAAACCAAAAGATCAAGATGATAAGAAAGAACAAGAACAAGGTGGAGGTCTTTCAAAACAACAAATGGATAATCTCTTAGAAGCTGTTAACAACATTGAAAAGGACTTAAACGAAAAACTTAAGTCTGGTAAAAAGAAATTGCAAACAACAAAAAAATCAGAAAAAGATTGGTAAGAAATATTTTAATATTGATACTTGCTTTAAATAGTCTATTCATCTCTGCTCAGGTAAAGTTTGATGCATCTGTAAGTAAAACTAAGCTTGGATTAAATGAAAGATTGAGAGTTGATTTTATTATGAATCAAAACGGTGATAATTTCTCACCTCCTGATTTTGAAAATTTTCAAATAATTGGAGGCCCCAACCAATCTATAAAGACTTCATATGTTAATGGAGAGAGGAGCTTTTCAAAAACATATTCATATTTTCTTCAACCCTTAAAAAAAGGTTCAATTAAAATTAAACAGGCTAGCATTGAAATCGATGGAGAAGAATATAAATCACTTCCAATTGAGGTATTAATAACAGATTCAGTTAGTCAACCATCAGAATCTGTAACTCAATACTATAACGATGACGATATAGAGTTGCGTGCTTTAATTTCAAAAGGTTCTCCTTACCTTAATGAACCAATAACAGTTATATATAAGCTATATTATAAAGCTCCAATAAATATCTCTGATGCAAGAGAGACTGAAACCCCAAACTATAAAGATTTTTGGAGTCAGACTATAAAGATTCCTCAATTAAAAGTTCAAAGAGAAATATATAAAGGTCAAAATTATAATGTAGTAGAGTGGAGAAAAGTCGTTTTATATCCTCAAAAATCTGGTGAACTTGAAATATCTCCGTTATCATTAAACCTTGTGCTTGATGTTCCTACTGATAAAAGAGATTTTTTTGGAAATGTTATTTATGATCAAACATCTCAAATTATCTCAACTGGAATGAGAAGAATAAATGTTAAAGATCTTCCCTTAAATAATAAGCCATCAAGTTTTACTGGAGCTGTCGGTCAATTTGAGTTTGATGTAATTCTTAATAAATCTTCTCTAAGAGCAACAGAATCTTTTCAAGCTGAATTAAAAGTTAAAGGTGAAGGTAATTTAAAACTTTTTGATTTACCTGATCTTCTAGTCCCAAATTCTATGGAATTATTTGAACCACAAAGAGAAGAATCAATTAATACCAATCTTTCAGGTATGAGTGGTTCAGTAACTAAATTGTTTACAGTAATTCCAAGATTTCAAGGGAGCTTTCCTATTGAGGAGGTTGAATTCTCATATTTTGACCCTCAATTAGAATCATATAAAACACTTAAATCTCCTAGACTAACAGTTGATGTATTTGATGGGCCAACAATTGCCAACTCATCATTAAATAATACAAATGTTATTACACCTAATGACTCATTTAGATTTATTAAGACAAAGGCTAACTTAATTAAGATAGATAATAGTCAGTTTTTTGAATCTCAATTGTTTTACATTTTAGTCTCTTCACCTTTTGCAATCGTAATTGCTTTTGTCATGCTGACTGCCTATACTAGAACTAGAAAGTCATCAACTATAGAATTGCAAAAGGCTCAAGAAAAAGAAATAAATAAAATGATTGAAGCTGCAAAGAAATCATTAAACGATAAGAATATGTTTTATGACCTAATTGAAAAAGCCTTACTAAAAACGTTGTTATTAAAATTTTCAATAAATATTGAAAACTTTAATAAAGAGAAGATTAAAAGCATATCTAGGGATAAAGGAGTTGATGAAAAAACTATTTCAAAAATTATTCAATTAATTGAAAATTGTGAAAGTGCCAAATATTCAAGGTCCTCAAATTCGATGATGAATAATGACCTAAAAACCGCAATAGAAGTTATTAAACTGATTCTAAAAAATAAGTAATGAGAGTTTTATATATTATTTTATTGTTTCTAAATAATCAAAGCTTAGACTCAATATTTGATTCATCGAATGATCTATATACAAATGGAAATTATCAAATGGCAGTTGAGGGTTATCAAAGCATTTTAAATTCAGGTTTTGAAAGTGCTGAACTCTACTATAATCTTGGAAATGCATTTTATAAGCTTAATAATATTCCAGAAAGCAATTTCTTTTATGAAAAGGCAAAATCTATATCACCTTTTGATGAAGACATATTAATGAATTTATCTTTTGCTCAGAATTTAAGAATCGATAAAATTGAAAAGCTTCCAATTACACAAACTCAAAATCTAAAAAATAATATTCTAAACCTTCTAAGTGAAAAAGGATGGTCTTTATTTTTAATAATCTTAGCTTGGATTGCATGTATTTCATTCATTCTATACTTATCAATTAAAAACCCCACACAAAAAAGAATCTTTTTCTCTCAATCTATTATATTGGCAATTATAGCAATAGTTGTATTAATGATTAACTATGAAAAAAAGGAATTAAATAATGAAAAGTTTGCTATAGTATATGATAAAGAAATTGAAGTGTGGTCTGAGCCTAATAAAATATCTGAGCTTAAATTTTTACTTCATGAGGGAACAAAAGTAAAACAGATTGATACTATTCAAGACTGGGTAAATATTCAACTTGAAAACGGAACATTAGGTTGGATTCAATCATCTAGTATTAAAACATTAGATTAAACTATTTGGATACTCATAATTAATTATCTCTACAGAGTTAAAAATAATTTCAGAAAGAATATGTAGCTGTATCAAAAGATTAGACTCACTGAGTATTTTCACAGGAATAAGATTGAAACTAAAAATAATCTTTGCTATTATCATTAATATTAATAGAAGCTTTAACATTCCAAATAAAGATCCAAAAAGGCTGTTTAGTAGGCCTAAGTATACAAATTTTATAAGTTTAGTGAATCCTTTTGCAATGAAAATAATAGATGAATATGCTAGTAGAAAAATTAAAATAAAAATTATAATATTTAATATATCAAAGTTTATGTTTATTAATTCCACTATCTGTTTTGAAACAATATCATCCAAGTTTATTGAAATAAAAAAAGATATAAAAACCCCAAAAAAACTAGATAGTTCAATGATTAGTCCTTTTTTATACCCACTTATTAAACCGTAACCTAATAATGCAATTATTATTAAATCAATTAAATTCATAAAACTTAATATATATTTGCAATATACAGAAGGATAGTCATAGACGTTTAATTTTATTTAAAAAATTAAGATGATAGGTAAACTAGATGAATATATTTCATATATCAAAAATTTCAAATCAAAAGATATTGATGAGATAGAGTCTTTGAAGATTCAATTTCTAGGTAGAAAAGGAATAATTAATGATCTATTTAGTGAATTCAAAAATGTTCCTTCTGATAAGAAAAAAGAATACGGTCAAAAAATAAATGAGTTAAAAAATTTAGCTCAAATTAAGTATGATGAATTAAAATCAGTTAATTCAAAGTCTAATAAAAATATTTTAGAAGATTTAACCAAACCGGGTTTCCCAATTTCTAATGGAACTTTGCATCCAATAACTTTAATTAAAAATCAGATAATTGAAATTTTTTCAAAAGTTGGATTTGAATTATCAGAGGGACCTGAGATTGAAGATGATTGGCATAATTTTACTGCACTTAATTTACCAAAGCATCATCCTGCGAGAGATATGCAAGACACTTTCTTCATTCAACAAGACCCTGACATTTTATTAAGAACTCATACCTCTTCAGTACAGGTCAGGTATTTAGAAAATAATTCACCTCCTTTAAAAATTCTTTCACCTGGGAGAGTATATAGAAATGAGGCAATTTCATCTAGATCTCATTGTATTTTTCATCAAGTTGAAGGAATCTATGTTGATGAGAATGTATCATTTGCAGATTTAAAACAGATTATTCTATATTTTACTAATTCAATGTTTGGAAAGTCTAAGTTAAGGTTTAGACCTTCCTTTTTTCCATTCACTGAACCAAGTGCAGAAGTTGATATCTACTGGGGATTAGAAACTGAAACAGATTATAGAATTACAAAGGGTACAGGTTGGCTTGAAATCATGGGTTGTGGTATGGTAGATCCGCAGGTCCTGGAAAATTGTAATATTGATTCAGAAAAATATACTGGTTATGCATTTGGCCTTGGTATTGAGAGAATTGCAATGTTAATATACCAAATCCCCGACATTAGGTTATTCTTTGAGAATGACGTTAGATTTTTAAATCAGTTTAAATAATAAATTTATTCTAACTCAAATTTTATACCCTGAGCAAGTGGAAGTTCTGATGAGAAATTAATTGTATTTGTTTGTCTTCTCATGTATATTTTCCAAGCATCCGAACCACTCTCCCTTCCACCACCAGTATCTTTTTCACCACCGAATGCACCCCCAATTTCTGCACCAGAAGTTCCTATGTTAACATTTGCTATACCACAATCACTTCCCCAATGAGATAAGAATAACTCAGCATCTTTTAAATTATTTGTCATAATTGCAGAAGAAAGCCCTTGATCAACCTCATTTTGAATTTTAATTGCATTCTTTATATCTCCAGAATATTTAATAAGATATAATATTGGAGCAAACGTTTCTGTATGAACAATTTTTAAAGAATGATCAACTTCTGCAATAACTGGTTTTACATAACATCCACTATCATATTGATTTCCAGATAATACACCACCTTTAACTAGCCAATTACCTCCTTCTTTTTCAATCTGAGATAAAGCTTTTTGATAGGATTTTACTGAATCTAAATCAATAAGGGGCCCTACATGTATGTTTGCATCAAGTGGATCACCAATTCTAATTTGACTGTAAGCTTTAACTAAAGCATCTTTAACTTTTTCATATACTTTTTCATGAACAATAAGTCTTCTTGTTGAAGTACATCTCTGTCCACAAGTTCCAACTGCACCAAAAACAGTTCCCATAATTGTCATCTTTAAATCAGCATCAGGAGTAACTATAATTGCATTATTACCTCCAAGCTCAAGTAAAGTTTTACCTAATCTAGCTCCTACCTTTTCAGCAACAATTTTTCCCATTCTTGTTGATCCGGTTGCAGATAGAAGAGGTATATTTTTAGACTCAGATAATAACTCACCAATTTTATAATCACCATTAATTAAACATGAAACACCTTCAGGAATATTATTTTCTTTGAAAACTTCACTAATTAATTTCTGACAAATTATACTACATAAAGGAGTCTTTTCACTTGGTTTCCAAATTGTCACATTACCACAAACCCATGCTAATGCAACATTCCAACTCCAAACTGCGACAGGAAAATTAAATGCAGAAATAATACCTATTAATCCAAGTGGATGATACTGTTCATACATTCTATGTGTAGGCCTTTCAGAGTGCATTGTTAGTCCGTGTAGCTGCCTTGAAAGACCAACTGCAAAATCACATATATCTATCATTTCCTGAACTTCACCAAGTCCTTCTTGATATGATTTACCCATTTCATATGATACCAATGTTCCTAGTAATTCCTTTTCTTCTCTTAACTTATTTCCAAATTGTCTAACTAATTCACCCCTCTTTGGAGCAGGAATTTTTCTAAAATCATCAAAAGCTTTCTTGGAAATTTTAATGATATCATCAAAGTCTTTTTTTGAACCACAAGACACTTCTCGAATTAACTTTCCATCAACAGGAGATAGACTTTCAATTACTTCTCCTGAACCAAACCAATTATTTCCAGTAGAGCATCCGTTTGTTAATTGATCAATACCATATTTACCAAATAATTTGTCTAAATCTTTCATAACTATATTTTTGATACACGAACAGTATTTACCATACCTTTTTTTTCAATTGGCATTGATGTAAGGTTTATAACTTTATCATTCTTTTGCAAAAGACTGCTTTTAACAGCAATTTCATTAATTTCTTCAATTGTTCTATCAGTACTTACTGTACCATTATAATAGAAGGCTTTTACCCCCCATAACAAATTAAGCTGGGTCAAAATTCTTTTATTTGATGTAAAAACTAGAACATGGGTTTTAGGTCTCCATGAGGAGATTTGATACGCTGTATAACCACTATTTGTTAAGGTGCTAATTGCTTTTGCCTTTGTGTCATTAGCAATTTTAGCTGCATAATAACAAACTGATTTTGTTATAAACCTTTCTGAGTCATAATCAGTTGGATGTTTATGTTTTAAAGATATTAAATCAGAATTTTCAACTTTACCTATAATTTTAGAGATTGTTTTAATTACTTCAACAGGATGTTCTCCAACCGAAGTTTCTCCTGAAAGCATTACTGCATCCGCACCATCCATAATTGAATTTGCAACATCATTTACTTCTGCTCTATTTGGGTTTAAGCTTTTCATCATGCTCTCCATCATTTGAGTAGCAATTATTACAGGTATCCTAGCTTTTTTTGCCTTATTAACTAATTTTTTTTGAATGAGCGGGACTTCTGCAGCGTTAATTTCAACTCCAAGATCACCTCTAGCAACCATAATACCACTAGCATATTTCATGATTTCATCAATATTCCTAACCCCTTCTGGTTTTTCAATTTTGGCAATTACTGGAATTCTGTGACTGGTATTTTTATCTAATAATTTTATTAATGATTCTATATCAGATCCATTTCTAACAAATGAAAGTGCAATCCAATCTACATTTTGTTTTGAAGAAAAAATAGCATCCTCAATGTCTTTCTCAGTTAATGCAGGTTGGGAAATATTAGTATTAGGTAAATTAAATCCTTTATTAGAAGACAGCATCCCACCTTGTATTACTTCAGCTATTATTTGATTTTTTTTGTCTATATCAATAACCTTAAGAATAATTTTGCCATCATCAATAAGAATCTTCTCACCTTTTTTAATATCCTTATAAAGATTATTATAATTAAGATATAATGTCTTGTTATCCCCTCTAAACTCATTACCGGTCTTAATAAATATATTGTCTCCATCTTTGAGCTCTGTATTTGATGAAACCTGACCTATCCTAAGCTTAGGCCCTTGTAAATCAGCAAGAATTGCAGTATTTGTAGATAGTAAATCATTAACTTCTCTTATTTCCCGAATCATTTTTTCTGCTTCTTTATGAGTTGAATGTGAAAAGTTAATTCTTAATACATCAACACCTTCTTTTATAAGACTCTTAATACTTTCAACTGATGATGAAGCTGGACCAAGAGTAGCAATAATTTTTGTTTTTTTTATCCTCTTCATATTTCAAAATTAAAATTTTCAGAAGTTTGTTTACCAGGTAATCTGTAAGAAAATGATATATGTGGAATTTTTGACATTTTTTCAATCAAATTTGATGTTGAAAAGTAACAGTTTTGTTTAATAAAGAAGTCAACTTCTTTATGTGATCCAATCAAAGATAATTCTTTTGAGCTTGTGAAACTAAAAAGAGAATCTTTAAGTTTAGACTCATCACCTTTAATCATATATTTGTTTTCAAAAAGTTCAAAATCAACTCCTTTTTCATTTATTTTCCATTCAAAACAAGGAACTTTATGTTCACCATCAAGAAGAATATCATTTTTTGATCTTTTAAAATTTGTATAACAGTATTTATTTATTTGGAATGCAAGAGAGTGAATTTTTAAAGTTGAATGGATAGCAATTAATTTGTAATTATCCTTTTTTGCTGGTTCAAGTTTGAAAATTTTTTTGATAACTCAACGAATTACTACTAATTGATCTTTTTAAATATAACACATGCATTGTGGCCACCAAATCCAAATGTATTTGACATTGCAATACTTATGTCTCTTTTCTGAGGTGATGAGAAAGTAAAGTTTAGTTCAGAATCAATATTATCATCGTCATTAAAATGATTAATAGTTGGAGGCACTATACCATGTTTCATTGCTAGCACACATGAAATAGATTCAACAGCACCAGCAGCTCCTAATAAGTGACCTGTCATTGATTTAGTGGAATTTACATTCAAATTGTAAGAATGTTCTTGAAAAACATTTTTAACTGCCTTAGACTCTGCTACATCTCCTAGTGGAGTAGAAGTACCGTGCATATTGATAAGATCAATATCAGTATGATTAAGACCAGCATCATCCAAACAGTTTTTCATAACTTTAATTGCACCTCTTCCATCTGGATGTGGTGCAGTCATATGGTAGGCATCACATGATAATCCTCCTCCAGCAAGCTCTGCATAAATTTTAGCCCCCCTATTAATTGCATGTTCATATTCTTCTAAAATTAATGCTCCAGCACCTTCACCTAGCACAAATCCATCCCTGTCTCTATCAAACGGTCTAGAAGCTGATCCTGGATCGTCATTTCTTGTAGATAATGCATGCATAGCATTAAATCCAGCTACACCAGCAATTGTGACTGGTGCTTCTGATCCACCTGCAACAATTACATCTGCATGACCAATTCTGATATAATTTAATGCATCGATTAAAGCGTTAGAAGATGAAGCACATGCAGATACAGTTGCATAGTTTGGACCCTGAAAACCATATTTCATTGCTATAAGACCTGGAGCAATATCTGGAATCATTTTCGGAATAAAGAAAGGATTAAACCTAGGAGTTCCATCTCCATCAGCAAAATTCAAAACTTCATTTTGAAATGTTTCTAAACCTCCAATTCCAGCTCCCCATATTACACCGATTCTATCATAATTTGGGCTACTATCAATTAATTTGGAATCATCAATAGCCTCACTAGCAGCAACGATTCCATATTGAGAAAAACGGTCATATCTTCTAAATTCCTTTTTTTCAAAGTGGTCTGCAGGATCAAATCCTTTTAGCTCACAGGCAAACTTTGTTTTAAAATTTGTGGCATCAAAATGAGTGATATCAGCAGAACCACTAGTGCCACTTATTAGACCATTCCAATATGACTCTAAATCATTACCAATTGGAGTTAAAGCTCCCATTCCAGTTACTACAACTCTTCTTGATGTCATCAATTAAATTTATTTTGATTTTTCTATAAACTCAATAGCTTGACCAACAGAAACAATGTTCTCAGCTTGGTCGTCTGGTATTTGAATATCGAATTCTTTTTCGAATTCCATAATTAATTCCACGGTATCTAGAGAATCAGCACCAAGGTCATTTGTAAAACTTGCCTCAGGAACAACTTCATTCTCATCAACCCCTAATTTATCTACTATTATAGCTTTTACTCTTGAAGAAATATCTGACATAATATATTTATTTATGAGTTTAGTTGACAAAATTAAAAAACTTTAATCAAAACTCGTGTAAAATTCGAAATTATACCTTTATTTGTTAAATAAAAAAGTTTTTCATAAAAGTTATGAACCGCTCAAATTATTTATGAATAATAAAATTGTAGTTTTTATATCTGGTAGGGGTTCGAACGCCAAAAATATTATCAATTACTTTAGTGATAATATTGATTTTCAGGTTTCACATGTCTTCTCAAACAATAAGAATTCTGATTTTGTTAATCATATAAAAAACACAAATGTTCAATACTTTTTATTTGAAGAAGCTGAGATTAACGGTAAAGTCTTTAGAGAACTTAAAAATATAAACCCTAAGCTAATAATACTAGCAGGTTTCTTAAAAAAAATTCCTCCTTTATATATAAATTTTTTCAAAAATAAAATTATCAATATTCATCCATCTCTTCTTCCAAAGTATGGCGGAGAAGGAATGTATGGATTAAATATCCATAAAAAGGTAATTGAAAATAAAGAAATTGAAACAGGTATTTCTATTCACTATATCTCAGAGGAATATGATTCAGGTAAAATTATATTCCAAAAAAAAATAAAAGTCGATAAATATGACACACCAGAAAAACTTGAAGAAAAAATTCATAAGTTAGAGTATGAATATTTTCCCAAGGTTATAGAATCTCTATTAATATAATTATGAATAAGCCAATTACTATTTATACAGATGGTTCGTCGATTGGAAACCCTGGACCTGGTGGTTATGGAATAGTTATGTTGGTAGAAGGGGAAGATTATAAAAAAGAATTTAGTCAGGGATTCAAATTAACAACTAATAATAGAATGGAGCTTTTAGCAGTAATAATTGCTCTTGAAAAAATCAAGATTAAAAATTCTAATGTTACTATATTTACTGACTCAAAATATGTTTCAGATGCAGTAGAAAAAGGATGGGTGTTTGATTGGGAGAAAAAAAAATTTAAGAACAAAAAAAATCCTGATTTATGGATGCGATTTTTAAATATTTACAATGAGCATAAAATTAAATTTCATTGGGTTAAAGGACACAGCAATGACTTTTATAATGACAGGTGTGATCTTTTAGCAAATAATGCTGCTAAAAGTTCAAACTTGATTGAAGATTCAGGGTATAACAACCAAAATTAATTAAATGTCAAACAAATCATTATTAATAGTGGCTTCATTAGCATATGATGGAATCGAAACTAGCGAGCAAAAAGTTGATCGAACTCTGGGTGGAGCAGGATCATTCATATGTTTGTCTGTAAAACATTTTGAGTGTAATTCTTCAATAGTATCAGTTGTAGGCAATGATTTCCATAACGAAGATCTGGAATTACTTAGATCTTGTTGTGTAGATATATCAGGAATAGAAATTATAAAAGATGATAAAACTTTTTACTGGAGCTGTATCTATAAAAATAATTTCAAAGACAGAATAACAACAAAGACTGAATTGAATGTTATGGCCAGCTTTAATCCAGTTATATCTGAATCAAATTCAACTCCTGACATTTTGTTGCTTGGTAATCTTCATCCTGAGATTCAACTTAATTCTATAAAGCAAATAAAGAAAAAACCTGAACTTATTATTCTAGATACAATGAATTACTGGATTGAAAACTTTTGGGATACTCTTAAGGAGGTAATCAATAATTCCGACTTAATTTCTATAAATGATGAAGAATCAGAAATGATAACTGGTGAGAAAGACCTTGAAAAAGCAGCAGAAATTCTTCATAGTATGGGTCCTAAGTTTGTCATAATTAAAAAAGCAGCAGATGGTGCTGAACTATTTAATTTTGAGAATAAATTTAAGTCCAACGCATTTAAAGTTGCCAAGGTAGTTGACCCAACCGGTGCAGGAGATTGTTTTATAGGAGGTATTGCAGGTTATCTTACTCAATCGAAAGAAATTTCATTTGATACCATTAAATCTGCAATTGCTTATGGTACGGCAATAGCCTCTTTTAATGTAGAAAACATGGGAACAAAAAACTTATTAAATTTGTCAATGGATGACATTAAAATCAGAACCAATAAATTAAATTAAGTGAGTGATCAGCTAAAACATGAATGTGGGATTTCATTGATCCACTTAAAAAAACCACTTGACTTTTATACGCAAAAATATGGTTCATACATGTATGGTGTGGATAAGATGTTCTTGATGATGGAAAAACAAAAAAACCGTGGCCAAGATGGAGCTGGCTATGCAAGTATAAAATTTGACTTAAACCCAGGACAAAAATATTTTTATAGAGTAAGATCATTTGAACAGCAGGCAATTCATTCAATCTTTAAAAAGATTAATAAAAAAGTTAATTCATTTATAAAATCTCAAAAAATCCAAAAAGGTTCCAACTCATTTTACGAACATACTCCATTTCTGGGACAAGTTATGCTAGGTCATGTAAGATACGGGACATATGGAAAAAATTCTATTGACTATGTTCAACCTATGATGAGACAAAATAATTGGATGAACAGAAATTTAATTCTTGCAGGTAATTTTAATATGACCAACACAGATGAACTGTTTCAAAGTTTAGTCAAGTTAGGACAGCACCCGAGAGAACAGTCAGATACGATTACTATAATGGAAAAAATTGGACATTTCTTAGACTCTGAGGTGATTACTGGTTATAATAAATTAAAGAAAAAAGGTGTATTGAAATCTGAAATGCCTCCTCTTATTGAAAAGGACTTAAATATTGAAAAAATCTTAAAAAAATCATCAAGGAAGTGGGACGGTGGCTATGTGATAGCTGGAATGATAGGTCATGGAGATTCTTTTGTTATAAGAGATCCTCATGGAATTAGACCTGCATATTATTTTGAAAATGATGAGGTAATTGCAGTAGCCTCCGAAAGACCTGCTATACAAACAGTTTTTGATGTTAATTATTCTCAGATTAATGAGATTCCTAGAGGAAATGCTCTAATAATTAAAAAGAGTGGTACAACTTCTTTAAAAGAAATTTTAAAACCAAAAGCTAAAAAATCCTGTTCTTTTGAAAGAATTTACTTCTCAAGAGGTTCGGATGCTGATATATACTTGGAAAGAAAAATGTTAGGTAGTCTACTTATTCCTCAGATTGAAAAATCAATTAAAAAAGATTATAAAAATACAGTTTTCTCATTTATACCTAATACAGCAGAGACATCATTTTATGGTTTGTTAGAAAAAGCTAAAAAGAAAAATCCAAGAGTTGAAAAAATTGCGATCAAAGATGCAAAACTGAGAACTTTTATTGCTGCTGATAAAGGAAGAGAGGACCTGGTTGCACATGTTTATGATATAACATATGGTGTTATAAAAAATTCAGATAATCTTGTGATTATAGACGATAGTATAGTTAGAGGTACAACTCTTAGAGAAAGTATCCTTAAGATGCTACTAAGGTTAAATCCAAAAAAAATAGTCATTGTATCAAGTGCTCCTCAGATTAGGTACCCGGATTGTTATGGAATTGATATGGCGAAAATTGAAGATTTTATTGCATTTAGAGCAGTTATTGAACTTCATAAAGATAATGGAACAGCAGATAAAATAATAAAAGACACGTATGATAAATGTGTTTTATCAAAAGAACAAGGAAACTATAAAAAGAATCATGTTAAAAATATCTATAAAGACTTTTCTCCTGAGCAAATATCATCTAAAATGTCAGAGATGTTAATAGATTCTGATTCAAAAATTGAATTAGACATAATTTTTCAAAAGGTTGAAAATTTACATAGAGCTTGTAATAAGCATAGAGGTGATTGGTATTTTACTGGAGATTATCCAACACCAGGAGGAAATAAAGTTGTTAATCAAGCTTTTATAAATTTTGTTGAAGGAAAATCAGCCAGAGCATACTAATCTATAACAAAAAATAATTACTAAATAAGTTTTATTTATTTGAAAAAAATACCTAAATTGGTTTCACCAGAACATAAGTAGGTTAAGTTCATGGTAAGATTTGGGGCAAAAAAGGGGATTCTTCCCCTTTTTTTATTGTAAAAACTTTTTATTCACTTCTTCCCAATTAATTACATTAAAAAATGCATTTATATAATCAGGTCTTCTATTTTGATAATTTAAGTAATACGCATGTTCCCATACATCAAGACATAAAACAGGAACACCTCCACACCCATTTGGCATTAGAGGGTTATCTTGATTTGCAGTAGAACATATTTCAAGTTTACCATCATTATGAGCACATAACCATGCCCATCCAGAGCCAAATCTAGTGGCTGCTGCTTTACTAAATTCATCTTTAAAGTTTTCAAATGATCCAAAATTTAAATTAATAGATTCACCTATTTCACCTGTTGGTTCTCCACCTCCATTTGGTCCCATAATTTCCCAAAATAGATTATGATTGTAGTAACCACCACTATTGTTTCTCAATCCTTTATTTTCTAGATCTAAAGAGTTCAATATATCCTCAATACTCTTTCCTTCATTATCAGTCCCTGATATAAT
>CENP01232412.1_pt1 | contig 53415 bp, 50 predicted proteins | sample 361281 | NCBI WGS metagenome assembly CENP01 (sample SAMEA2591122, study PRJEB7988) | marine metagenome | biome: marine biome (ENVO:00000447); feature: deep chlorophyll maximum layer (ENVO:xxxxxxxx); material: saline water (ENVO:00002010), including plankton (ENVO:xxxxxxxx) | depth 70 m
TTTTTTTTCAGTTTAATAGTTTTAGAAATTCCTGATTTGATTTCCATTATGTTACTACCTTCTGGCATGATTCCTAATCTTTTTGCAACTTCTGTATATGCTTCAACTAGTCCACCCAATCCTTGTCTAAAACGATCTTTGTCTAATTTTTTGTCATCTTTGTAGTCCCACAATCTACACGTGTCTGGACTAATTTCATCGGCAAGAATAATTTTATTATCATCTCCACTCCATACTCTTCCAAACTCCAACTTGAAATCAACAAGCTTAATCCCAACTCCTCTAAATAATCCGTTGAGAAAATCATTAATTCTAAAACCAATTTCTGTAGCTTGTACAATTTCCAAATTGGTTGCCCAACCATTTATATCGATATGCTCCTCAGTAATTAGAGGATCGTCTAAATCATCATTTTTATAATAGTACTCAATTATTGGCCTTTTAAGCAAAGTGCCTTCTGATATACCGAGCCTTGTAGATAGTGAACCTGCCGAAATGTTTCTTATTACAAATTCAATAGGGAGTATCTCACAATTTTTGATTAATTGTTCTCTCATATTTAAGCGTTTTATCAAGTGTGTTTCAACTCCAATCTCATTTAATTGACCCAAAAGAAATTCTGAAATTCTATTATTTAAAACACCCTTACCTTCAATAACCGCTTTTTTTTTATTATTAAAAGCAGTGGCATCGTCTTTAAAATATTGGACTAATGTATTTCTTTCAGGACCTTCGTACAGAATTTTAGCTTTACCTTCATAAATTTTTTTTCTTCTCATTATTTTAAAGCTCTTTCTAATATATGATTAATATATCTTTTATGATAATTTACATTAAATAGCTGTTTAAGTTCCTTAGAACTTAAATGCTCTTTTATCAATCGATCTTTCTTTAAGTTTTCATAGAAATCTTCACTATTATCCCAAGTTTTCATAGCGTTTTTTTGCACAACTCTGTACGCATCCTCTCTTTTAACACCTTTTTGAGTTAATTTTAACATCACACCTTGTGAAAAAATTAATCCTTTAAATTTATTCAAATTACTTTCCATATTTTTTGGATGGACAATTAAATTGCTCATCACATTATCTAATCTTATTAAAAGAAAATCTAAAGTAATTGTAGCATCTGGGCCAATGTTTCTTTCAACACTTGAGTGGGAAATGTCTCTTTCGTGCCATAAGACTATATTCTCCATACTTGGGATTGAGTAACTCCTTACTAATCTTGCTAGACCAGTAATATTTTCAGATAAAATAGGATTTCTTTTATGAGGCATTGCAGACGAACCTTTTTGACCAGAAGAGAAGTACTCTTCAGCTTCTAAAACTTCAGTTCTTTGAAGATGCCTTACTTCTGTTGCGAGCCGCTCAGCTGAGCTAGCTATTAATGCTAAAATATTAAAAAAATATGCATGTCTATCTCTAGGAATAATTTGTGTTGATATTGTTTCAGGTTTTAATCCTAACTTTTTTGCAACAAATTTTTCAATATTTGGACCTATGTGAGCGAAAGTTCCTACAGCTCCTGAAATTGAACAAGTCGATATTTCATCAATTGCTTGCTCTAATCTTTTTTTGTTTCTTTTGAATTCAGCGTAATAGGTTGCAAGTTTTAAACCAAAAGTAGTTGGCTCAGCATGTATTCCATGACTTCTACCTATTGTGATTGTACTTTTATATTTGTTTGATTTTTTTTTTAAAGTTTTTAAAAGTTTATCAATATCTTTAATTAATATTTTTCCAGATTGTTTGAGTTGTAAATTAAAACATGTGTCTAAAACATCAGAAGAGGTCATACCTTGATGAAGATATTTAGCCTCTGAGCCTACAAATTCTGCAATAGAGGTGAGAAAAGCAATTACATCATGCTTAGTTTTTTTTTCAATATCATCAATTCTTTTAATATTAATCTTAGATTTTTTTTTGACCTTCGCTGCGACCCCTTTAGGAATAATTTTATATTTTTCCATTGCTTGCGCTGCATAAATTTCGATATCCAACCAAATTTTAAATTTATTCATTGGCTCCCATATCTTAGCCATTTCTTTTCTTGAGTATCTTGGAATCATTTTATATTTTATTATGAAAGTGTAAAAATTTCATATCCATTATTAGTTATACCCACAGTGTGTTCGAATTGTGCTGACAAGGACTTGTCCTTAGTAACTGCTGTCCAACCATCATTTAAAACTTTGGTGCCATATTTTCCAGCATTGATCATTGGCTCTATCGTAAAAACCATTCCTTCTTCTAATTTAGGACCAGTACCACTTTTTCCGTAATGAAGAATATTTGGCTCTTCATGGAAGTTTCTGCCAACACCATGTCCACAAAAGTCTCTAACAACCGAGTAGCCTTTTTTTTCTACATATGTTTGAATTTCATATCCAATATCTCCAAGGTGAACTCCAGGTTTCAATATTTTAATAGATCGATCTAGTGCTTCTTTGGTTGTTTCAACTAAATTTTTGGCTTTAGCTGAAACTTTGCCTACACAATAAGTTCTGGAGGTATCTCCATGAAAACCATCAATTAAAGATGTAACATCAATATTAACAATATCGCCCTCATTTAAAGTTTTATCACCGGGTATACCGTGACAAACAACGTGGTTAACTGATGTGCAAACTGATTTAGGAAAACCTCTATAAAATAGCGGTGCAGATAAAGCGTTATGTCTGTTTAAAAAATTCACACACATTTCATTTATTTCTTGTGTTTTAATTCCTGGTTTTATTTTATCAGAAATAAAATCTAAACATTGGGAGGATATTTTTCCTGCATGTCTTAATTTTTTAAACTCATCAGGATAGTATTTATTAAACACAATCATTATATCATAATTTTAATTTTTTTGTTTATTGTTATTTCGTTATCTTTGACTTTACAAGAGTAGGCAAGAATTTTAACACCTTTTTTTTTTGCCTTTTTAATTTCATTAAAATAGTCAATGTCAATATCACTAGCAATTTTCATAATTTTTATATCTTCTCTTTGAATTAAAAATAAAAGATAAGCTTTATAACCTAGTTCAATTGCGCTCTGTAAATGAGCGAGGTGTTTTTTTCCACGTGATGTGACTGCATCTGGAAATTCTGAAATATTTTTTTTTCTGCTTAGAGTAACATTTTTAACTTCTAAAAAAGCTTTTCTACTTTTATTCTCTAACAAAAAATCAAATCTTGTTCTTTTAGAAAAAACTGCCTCTCGCTTTATTGATAAAAATTCTTTTAATTCTGTAATTTTACTATTATTTAAAGCCTCTTCAACTATACGGTTTGCTCTATGAGTATTAACACCAACATTACTTTTTTTGTCATTAATAATTTCTAAAGTAAATTTAAGTTTTCGATTTGGATTGCTACTTTTTGATATCCATGCATCATTATTTTCATTTAATAATCCAAGCATAGAACCAGAATTAGGGCAATGAACAGTAATTTTTTTTTTATTTAAAATAACGTCTGAAAAAAATCTTTTGTATCTTTTTAAGAATTTAACATGTATTAACCGAGGGTCTATTTTCATATGAAATTTAACATAGAATTTACAGCAGGAATTATAATTATTGGCAATGAAATTCTATCAGGAAGAACTGTTGATAAAAATACCTCATTTATCGCTACTTGGTTGGGCGATAAAGGCATTAGTGTTGAGGAAGTAAGAGTTATACCTGATAAAGAGGAGATTATTATTAAAACAGTTAACGATTTAAGAAAAAAATTTGCTTATATTTTTACTACTGGGGGAATAGGCCCAACTCATGATGACATAACAGCAGAGTCCATTTCTAAAGTTTTTAATCAAAAATATCAATATCACTCTGAAGCGTATAAAATTTTAGAGGAATTTTATAAAGATCAAGATTTTAATAGTGGAAGAAAAAAAATGGCGAAAATGCCAGAAAATGCCACTCTTATACCAAACCCTAAAACTTTTGCTGCAGGTTTTTATGTAGAGAATGTATTTGTTTTGCCTGGCGTTCCAAGTATTTTACAAGCTATGTTACCATTGTTAGATAAAAATATAATAACAGGGAAAAAAATTTTATCGATATCTATTGATACTAAATTAAGAGAGAGTTCATTAGCAAACGATTTATCAATAATACAAGATCGTTTTAACTCTGTTGATATTGGTAGCTATCCCTATTTTAAACATCAACCTGGAACTATATTAGTTTTAAGATCTGTAAATAAAATTGAAATTGAAAAGTGTGAGAAAGAAATAAGAGAGGTTTTAATAAAATTATCACAATAATGAAAAAATTTTTGCAAAATTTTTCTTTGGTATTTTTTGCCTTTTTTTTATCTCTTTATTTAATTGAGATCTTTTTAACTTTTTATCAAAGTGATAATTAGAAAAACCTTGTATCGATATATAAAACTAGAGTAAAAAATGTAAAATTGTTAAATCATAAAATAGATTATAGATCACCAGAAGAATTTTATAATTTTGTCTTAAAAGAAAAAAATATTATTTTAAAAAAAGGGTACATTTATCGAAAAGAAGTTTTCCAATCGAAAATTATTAAAGACTATAAAAAAAACTCAAAACCAATACCATTTCGTGGTCCTTATAATAGTTTAAGCTTCGCTTATAATGAATATTTAAGATATGAAATAATTGAAAATGATAGGTATGGTTTTAAAAATCCTGATAGCATATACTTAAAGAATATTGATTTAGCGTTATTTGGCGACTCATTTGCAGAAGGATATGGTTTAGCTAATCAGTTTGATATATCTGGTGTATTAAGAACAAAAAATATTAACGCAGCAAATTTTGGTATCCCTGGCGCAGGACCAATATTATCATACGCAACAATAAAGGAATATATAGAAGTTCTAAAACCTAAAACAGTTGTTTTTTTATATTGTGAGGAAAACGATTTAACAGACTTAAATTTTGAAAAAAAAGATAAATATTTATCAAAATATTTAGATGTTAATTATAAACAGGGCTTATCCTCTAGAAAAAAGGAAAATCTTGTTTTCTACAATAAATTTGTAAATGAAATGGGTAATAACTGGAGTCAAACTAGCAATTTTATCGTGTCTAAAAATAAAGAGTATTTTAAGGATATTGTCGAATTAACTAATCTAAAAAATATATTAAGAGAAATAAATTATATTTTTTTTCAAAGAAAAAGTGATGTTGAAAACATAGTCAAGTTAGTAGATAAAATGAGAAATGTTTCAATAAAACATGGATCTAATTTTTTATTTATTTATTTACCTACGTGGGAAAGATATTATACAAAAAATACTAAATTTTCTAAATATATTGGATCAAAAAAAAATATTCTAATGTCACTAAAAAAAAAAATATAAACTATATTGATATTGATAAAGTATTTATAAAATCGGTCAATAACATTGAGAATTATTTTCCTCTTAACTTTTATGGACACTTTAGTAAAGAAGGGTATTCAATCGTTGCAGAAAGTATCGCAAATTATATTAATAAATAATTGACAATTATAGCAAAAATACTTCACTATTAATAAACAAGATTTGTAAACAGAGCATTTAAATAAATACCGCCTAGTGAAATTAGTATGTACTAAGGAATTTAAATCTCTTTACTTTATTAAAATGCAAAATTAATTAAATTATTTTCTAATGATTTAATGCAATCCATATCCTGAAAAAGTAAATTTTTGTTTTTAGATATTTCTTCTTTTGAATCTTCAATCATGTTATTACTTTTTGAGAATTCTAATATCTTACCAATGAATTCTTTTTCACTATGAGTGATCAAATTTTTTTGATTAATTCTTCTTAAAAACCCGAATGTATGATTTTGTTTTAAACTTTTTCCTTCCATTGTAATTATCGGCTTGTCAAAAGCAAGGGCTTCCAAATGTGTATTACCACCTGACCAGGATAAACAGTCAAAAATATAAGATGAGAAATTAATATAATTATAGAAAGTATTGTTATCACACCTTGGTAAAAATTTTATTCTTTCTTGAAAATTCTTATTGGTTAAAAATTGACAAATTCTACTTTTAAAAATCTGGCTATGATTTTTTATTCCTGATTCTATAAAATATAGGATTATTTTAGAATTTTTATTCAAAATTTCTGCATAGACTTTGTCTTCGTAAGGTTGAAATTTATGCAAACTTTGCAAATTTAGAATATTTATAAAATTATCGTCAAAGTAATTTTTTATTTTGTTATCAATCTTGATATTGGGCTTTTCATAATTAATTGAAATATTTTTTAATTTAATTAATTTTTCTGTATATTTTTTTTCGCTAAAACTATTTTCCATAAGCTCACTAGTTAGAAAAAAATCTATATGTTTTGATCCTGATGTCACAGGGTGGCCCCAAGTTACAGCTTGCTTAGATGATAATCGGAAGTTATATAATAATGATGCTTCTCTAGATATGTGGTTATCTAAATAAATAATATAATCTAATTTTTTACTTCTTATATAACTAATATTTTCTTCAAGATTTTTATTAGTTCTAATCGTTTCTATGGCATTATTAGTGATTTCATCATAGGTTTTATCTATTTCAGAATTAAGATCTATAATATAAATATCAAATCTATCTTTATCTAATTTTATAATCCAATTTTTATACAGTTTTGTAATGGTGTGTTTTCTAAAAATTGATGAAGCAAAGCCAATTTTAATTTTTTTATTTTTTGATATTGGGGGTGAAAACAGTTTTGGTATATTGTAATTATCTGTAATTTTATTAAATATTTTATAGTATCTTTCTAATAGGTTTTTTGGATTATCTAGGTAAAAGGTAGTACTGAAAATAGTCGGAGGAATAAAATTTGTCAATTTATTTAAATCATAAGTAATAAATTTTTTATTTTCATCTATTTTATCTTGATAGTTTTCAATTATATCTTCAATTTTTTTTATATTTCCAATTAAACTTTTATTATCCTGGAATTTTATATCAAATAAAGCTGTGTCAAAAAAAAACTTTAAATCTATTGGTATTTTATTTTCATATTTTTTAATTATCTTTTCTGCTAATTCTGATTTGTGATTTGTTATTAATAATTCCAAATATTGTGTGAGTGTAATATAGAAAAAGGGATCCTCTTTAATTTGCTCAAGAGATTGATTGTAATGAGTAATTGCATCATCGATTTTACCTATTCTTGAGTAAGCAAGTCCTAAATTGTGATTTGCCCTAATATTGTTATTATCAATTTTTTTTATTCTTAAAAAATATTTAATAGCCAGATAATTTTTTTGAAGATTTAAATAGCAAAGACCTAGGTTTCCATATAATTGAATACTTTTATATTTTTTTTTCAACAATTCATGAATTTTTGGTATCAATTCTTTATACCTGTGATGATTAATCAAAAATAATATTTCCTGTAATTTTTTTTCTAAAGACATTTACGTCAAGATATAGACAAAATTAACTTTATAAAGTTGCAATTAACCATAAAATAAATAAGTAATACTAAAAAGTGCCCTCGTGGTGGAATTGGTAGACACAAAGGACTTAAAATCCTTGCCGCTTGCGGAGTGCCGGTTCGAGTCCGGCCGAGGGCACCACAATTAAAAAATGGTGAAACAAATTACTGCATTACAGTTTCAAGCGCTTTCATCAAAAGTGGGTGATTACTTAATAGACGTTAGGACACCACAGGAATGGAAAATTTATGGAAAGCCAGATGGAGAGGCTTTCGGATTATCTACCTACTTTGTTTCTTATCAATTACATAATCTAGGTAATGTAGTAATAAATCCTGATTTCAATTTTGAGATGGAAAAATTAAAATTGGATAAAAATAAAAATATTTTTTTTATATGTAGTAGCGGTATTAGATCGCAAATTGTGGCAGAAATTTATGAGGATAAAGGTTTTAAAACTTATAATATTTCCAATGGTTTCAATAAATCAAATAAATTTTATGAGTCATGTTGGGTGTCAGATAAATTGCCAATAAAATAATTTAATTAGGTATTTTTTTATTATGGATTTTGAATATTTTTTAAAAAGTAAATTAAAGTTATTTATATTTTTATTTTTTGGATTTTTGCTTTCTTTTTCGTTACCACCTTACAATTATTTTGTTTTGGGATTTATAATATTTCCGTCAATTTTATATTTGTTGAAAACCAATGAATTAGATAAACCTAAAGATTTTTTTATATATGGATTATTATTTGCCTATGGATACTTTATCTCATCTTTATATTGGATTAGTTATTCACTAGACTTCGATCCAGAAGTTTTTATATTGAAACCATTAGCTATTTTTTTTTTACCACTTATTTTATCCTTATTTTATGGACTCTGTTTTTATATTTTAAGGCGTTTTTTTAAATTTAATTATTTTTTTGTTTTAAATTTTTCTATTTTAGTATCTTTGACCGAATATTTAAGATCGTATTTTACAGGGTTTTCATGGAATTTATTTGTCTATTCTTTAAGTACAGATTTGCACAGTTTGCAAATTTTAAATATTATTGGAACCTTTAGTTTAAATTTTTTAGTCATCTTCATATTTTCTTTTCCTTATTTATTTGTTAAAAAAAATAATATTAAAATCTTAAAGCGACTCTTTGTGCTATTGGTGATTATTAGTATGAATTATTTATACGGTTTCAATAGACTACAATCTGATTTGAAAACTGTAGACCAGGAAATAGTAGTTGTTCAACCCAATGAGGATTTGATCAAAATAAGCACAGATCCAAAAAATTACATTAAAAATATTTTAAAGATTAGTTTGCCATTAAATAGAAATAAAAATGCAATATTTTTATGGCCAGAAGGATCTTATTCATATGTAAATGGTGGAAATTTAAAAAATATTTTTAAAAATCAATTTAAAAATAACCAAAAAATTATTTTAGGAGCAAACACTAAAGATATACAAGGAAATATTTATAATAGTTTTGTTGTTTTGAACTCAAAAGGTGATGTAATGAACTTATATAATAAGATACACCTTGTTCCATTTGGTGAATTCATACCGATGGAGAATATGATTACATTTTTAAATTTTAAAAAAGTAACTTTTGGATATCAGTCCTTTTCAAGAGGAAAAAGTAGAAAGGTATTAGAAATAAATAAAAATTTTATTTTACCGCTTATATGTTATGAAGTGATTAATACAGGCTTATTAAATATTAATAAAAAAAAATTTGATATAATTTTTAATATTTCGGAAGACGCTTGGTTTGACAGATCAATTGGAACATATCAACATTATGTTCATTCAATTTTTAGATCTATAGAAGAGGGAAAGCATATATTTAGATCTACTAACCAGGGTATATCAGCCAGCATAAATCCCCTTGGCGTTACCTTAAAATCATCACTACCTGATGAAAAAACTGTTTTTAGTGACAGCTATCAAGTATTAAATAACAATACACCTTTTAGTGTGTTAGGAAATCTTATGTTTTTACTTTTTATCTTTGTAAGTTTTTTGATACAGTTGTTTTTGAAAAGATATTTTAAATTATCATGAAGATAAATGCTTTAGTTTTAGGCTCTGGTATTGCAAGCATGGCATATACATCTGTTCTTGATTTTAATAAAATTAAAACTTTAGTTGTTGGTTCGCCTTATGATCACAAGAACATTAAAAACTATAAAAAATATAAAAAAAATAAATTTTTTAATATTAACTTTTCAAATAATATTAATTTTTATTTTAATAGTGAGATCAATTTAATAGAAAGCAAATCAATAGATTTAATTATAATTGGAACAAATACAAAAGGCATAAATTGGGTAATTGAAATTCTGAATAAATTAAGGAATGATTGTCCCGTGCTATTAATAACAAAAGGAATTGCTCAAATTAATAATAAAATTATTCCAATAAGTGAATATATTTCTGCTAAATGTTACAATAATAAAATTGTTATGGCTTCTGGACCATGTTTAGCCAAAGAATTAATTAACAAATCTCATACAAGAACACTTTTTGCATCAAAAAATATTTCCTATGCTAAGTACGTCAAAAAAATTATAGATAATGAATACTATCACTCTGAAGTTACCAAAGACATAAGAGGAGCAGAAATATGTTCAGCAGTTAAAAATATTTATGCGACGATTATTGGATCGTCTTTAGGACAAGTTGGAAAATTATCTAGGAAAAAAGATCTCAATTATTTTAATACGTCATCTGGTTTATTTGAGCAATCACTAAAAGAAATGAAGCATATTACAAAAAAGTTTGGTGGCAATATTGATACTGCCTATGGATTGGCTGGTACAGGAGATTTATATGTTAGTGTTCTCGGAGGTAGAAATGCTAAATTGGGATATTTTTTAGGAAAAGGTCTTCTGTATAAATCAATTGTAAAGAAACAAATGAAAAATGTAACTGTTGAGGGCGCAGAACTTATAAAACTGTATGGAACGAAAATCTTAGCATTAGTTGGTCAAAAAAAACTACCTCTTTTAAAATGTCTTATAAAAGCTATTAATGGAAATAATAGGCTGAAAATTGACTGGAAACAGTTCACTTTTTAACTATTAAGGTCAAAAATACACATTTAACCAGCCTTGATTCTGTATATAAACATGATCAATGTTATTTGAATTTTTAAGAGATTACGCCACTATTTTAATATTCTTATTTATATCTGTTGGCTTAGGATTTGCTTTTATATTTGTAAATTTTCTTTTTTCACCAAATAATCCTGATCCAGAAAAATTATCGGCATATGAATGTGGCTTTGATGCATTTGATGACTCTAGAATGAAATTTGATGTCCGCTTTTATCTTGTTGCAATATTATTTATAATATTTGATTTAGAAGTTGCCTTTCTATTTCCTTGGGCAGTATCATTGGGGAATATAGGATTATTAGGTTTTTGGTCAATGATGTTTTTTTTATTCATACTCACAGTTGGGTTTGTTTATGAATGGAAAAAAGGAGCGTTGGATTGGGAATAAACAAAAATATGAACACGGTTTCAAAAATAAATAAAATTCCCGAGGACTTTAGGGAGGTTGCAGAGGAATTTTCTCAAAAGGGTTTTGTTACAATTGCAAGTGATACTTTAATAAATTGGGCAAGAACTGGCTCACTGCATTGGATGACATTTGGTCTTGCATGTTGTGCAGTAGAAATGATGCAGGCTTCAATGCCAAGATATGACTTAGAAAGATTCGGTGCAGCACCCAGAGCCTCACCAAGACAATCTGATGTTATGATTGTTGCCGGTACTCTTACCAATAAAATGGCGCCAGCTTTAAGAAAAGTTTATGATCAAATGCCAGAGCCACGTTATGTGATATCAATGGGTAGCTGTGCAAATGGCGGTGGTTACTATCATTATTCTTATTCAGTTGTCAGAGGATGTGATAGAATTGTGCCAGTAGATATTTATGTGCCTGGTTGCCCACCAAGTGCAGAGGCGCTTTTGTATGCAATTTTACAATTACAAAAGAAAATTAGAAGAGAAGGCACTTTAGCCAGATAAATAATGAAAAATTTAAGTGATATTAAGTTTATTATCGAAAAAAGTTCTAATCTTTTTTTATCAGATATAGAAATTCGAAATGGTAATTTATTTTGTTATTCCAAACCTGAAAATATAATAGAAAATATAATTCAATTAAAAAAACACCCTGAGTTAAAATTTAGACAATTAGTTGATATTTTAGCTGTTGACTATCCAGGAAAAGCTAAACGTTTTGAAGTTATTTACTTGCTTTTAAGTCACGAAAATAATCTGAGGTTAACGGTTAAGCTACAAATTGAAGATAAAAAAAAAATTAAGACCTTAACCAATATATTCCCATCAGCTAATTGGTTGGAACGAGAAGTGTTTGATATGCATGGAATATCATTTGATAAACATCCAGATCTTCGTAGAATATTAACAGATTATAATTTTGAGGGTTTTCCATTAAGAAAAGATTTTCCATTAACAGGTTATAAAGAGGTTAGATACGATCTCGAGAAAAAAAAGGTTGTTTATGGTCCAGTAAATCTACAACAGGCCTACAGAGATTTTGATTTTAAGAGTCCGTGGCAAAGTCCACAATATATTAAAAAAGAACAACAAAAGATTAAAAAATAATGTCAAAAGAATTCAAAACCGTTAATTTAAATTTTGGACCCCAACATCCTGCTGCACACGGAGTGTTAAGATTAATTTTGGAATTAGATGGAGAGGTTGTTGAGAGAGCTGATCCTCACATAGGATTATTGCATCGTGGCACTGAGAAACTTATCGAACACAAAACATATACTCAAGCGGTACCTTATTTTGATAGATTAGATTATGTTGCGCCCATGAACCAGGAGCATGCATTTGCATTAGCCGTAGAAAAACTTTTAAATATTGATGTTCCAATTAGAGCAAAATATATTCGAGTAGCGTTTTGTGAAATTGGGAGAATTTTAAGTCATATTTTAAATATAACTACTCAAGCATTAGACGTAGGAGCTTTAACACCTTCCCTCTGGGGTTTTGAAGAGAGAGAAAAATTAATGGTTTTCTATGAAAGAGTTTCTGGCTCTAGATTGCACGCTAATTATTTTAGACCAGGTGGGGTACACATTGATCTGCCAACTGGATTAGATAAAGATATTTTAGCTTTTTGTAAGTCATTCCCAAAAGTTATTGATGATCTAGAGTCTCTGTTAACTGATAATAGAATCTTTAAACAACGAAATGTTGATATAGGCATTGTCTCTGTTCAAGAAGCACTAGATCATGGATTTTCTGGTGTGATGATTAGAGGTTCAGGTGTTCCATGGGACTTACGAAAATCCCAGCCCTATGATGGTTATGAAAAATTTAAATTTAAAATTCCAACAGGAAAAAACGGTGACTGTTATGATAGATATCTTTGCAGAATAGAAGAAATGAGAGAAAGTATAAAGATTATTGAGCAAGCCTTGTCAAATCTACCTGACGGTCCAGTTATGACACTTGACACAAAAGTTGGACCACCAAAAAGATCAGATATGAAAAATTCTATGGAGGCATTAATAAATCACTTTAAATTATACACCGAAGGTTACAGTGTACCTACTGGTGAAACTTACGTTGCAGTTGAAGCCCCTAAGGGTGAGTTTGGTGTTTATCTTGTTGCAGATGGCACAAATAAACCATATCGATGCAAAATTAAAGCACCAGGTTTTATTCATCTTCAAGCAATGGATTATTTAATTAAAGGCCATATGCTTGCTGACGTGCCAGCATTATTGGGTTCAATGGATATAGTTTTTGGAGAAGTTGATCGATGAGTAAAAAAAATACAGCAAAAGATCAACCATCAAATTTTGTTTTTTCAGAAGAAAATAAAAAGAAAATTGAAGAAATTTTACAAAAATATCCCGTGTCAAAAAAAAAAAGTGCTGTGATGCCTCTTCTATATCTCGCACAAAAACAGAACAATAATTGGATTCCTTTAGCTGCAATTAAATTAATTGCAGACACGCTTAATACAACATATATAAAAGTATATGAGATTGCTACATTTTACAGTATGTATAATTTAGCACCAGTCGGAAAATATTTTGTTCAAGTATGTACAACAACTCCTTGTATGATTAGAGGTTCGGGAAAAATTGTAGATACGTGTAAAAAAATAATATCAAAAAAACAAGGAGAGCTTAATCAAGATTTAAACAGTTCTTGGATTGAAGTTGAATGTTTAGGAGCATGTGTCAATGCTCCAATGGTACAGATAAATAATGATTACTTCGAAGATTTAACTGATAAAAAAGCTGAAGAAATTTTCAAAGGTTTCAAAGAAGGGCGCTTACCAAGATTTGGTTCGCAATCAGGAAGAAAAGGGTCGGAGCCAACTTCAAATAGGACTACGTTATTAAAAAATGCTTAAAGATAAAGATAGAATATTCAAAAATTTATATGGAGATCAAACTTTTAGTTTATCCAACGCTTTGAATAGAGGTGATTGGAAAAATACTAATGAAATTATTTCCAAAGGCAAAGATTGGATAATTAATGAAATAAAAAAATCTGAATTAAGGGGAAGAGGTGGAGCAGGATTTCCCACTGGTATGAAATGGTCTTTTGCACCAAAAGATCCAGATCCTCAAAGACCACATTATTTAGTAATTAATGCAGACGAGTCTGAGCCCGGTACTTGTAAAGATAGAGATATTTTAAGATATGAACCACAAAAATTAATTGAAGGTTCTTTGATATCAGCATTCGCGGTTGGTGCAAAAACTTGTTATGTCTACATAAGAGGCGAATATGTGAACGAAGGAAAAATATTGCAAGAAGCAATTAACGAGGCTTATAAAAAAAATTTAATAGGTAAAAATGCATCAGGGACTGGATGGGATTTTGACATGTATGTCCATTTTGGTGCAGGAGCATATATTTGCGGAGAGGAAACGGCTTTATTAGAGAGCTTAGAAGGAAATAAAGGGCAACCTAGATTAAAACCACCCTTTCCTGCGCTAGTTGGCCTTTATGGATGCCCAACAATAGTTAATAACGTAGAAACAATTGCAGTTGTTCCATCGATTTTAAAAAGAGGAGCAGAGTGGTTTGCATCATTTGGTCGTCCAAAAAATAGAGGAACCAAAATTTTTTGTATTTCTGGAAATGTAGTAAATCCATGTAATGTAGAGGAAGAAATGAGTATTCCACTAAGAGAATTAATTGAAACACATGCAGGCGGAGTTGTTGGTGGTTGGGATAATTTACAGGCTGTGATACCTGGTGGATCATCAATGCCCCTATTGCCAAAAAAAGTTTGTGACAATATATTAATGGACTTTGATTCTTTAATTGATGCAAAAAGTGGCATGGGAACCGCGGGTATTGTCGTCATAGATAAGTCGCAAGATATCGTTTCTTGCATATCAAGAATATCAAGATTTTATAAACATGAAAGTTGTGGTCAGTGCACACCATGTCGAGAAGGATCAGGTTGGCTTTGGAGAATGATGGAGAGAATAAATAAAGGAGAGTCAGAAATTCATGAGATAGATATGTTGTTAGATGTAACAAAGCAAATTGAAGGTCATACCATCTGTGCTTTTGGAGAAGCCGCTGCTTGGCCGGTACAAGGCTTATTGAGACACTTTAAACAAGAGATGGAAGAGAAGTGCTCCAATTTAGCAAATAGGAAAATAGCTTAATGATTAAAGTGACTGTAGATAATACAGAAGTTGAAGTGGAGCCAGGTTCAACTGTTCTTCAAGCATGTGAAGCAGCTGGAAAAGAGATACCCAGGTTTTGTTATCATGAACGATTATCAATAGCCGGAAATTGCAGAATGTGTTTAGTAGAAATTGAAAAATCTGCAAAACCAGTTGCCTCATGTGCTATGCCAGTAGTTAATGGACAAATTATCAAGACTAATACAGAAATGGTTAAAAAAGCTCGAGAGGGTGTCATGGAATTTCTATTAATTAACCACCCTTTAGATTGCCCAATATGTGACCAAGGAGGAGAATGTGATTTACAAGATCAAGCCTTTAATTATGGAGGTGGACGATCTAGATATGGGCTTAATAAAAGATCAGTGAAACAAAAATATATGGGTCCATTAATCAAAACACATATGAACAGATGTATACATTGTACAAGGTGTGTGAGATTTTCTGAGGAGATAGCAGGTATTGCTGAGATAGGTACGATTAACCGTGGTGAAAATATGGAGATTACTACTTTCTTAGAAAAGACAGTTGAGTCAGAAATGTCGGGAAATGTAATTGATTTGTGCCCGGTCGGGGCTCTTACATCAAAGCCTTATTCTTACGAGGCACGACCTTGGGAATTAAATAAAGTTGAAACTATTGATGTAATGGACGCAGTTGGATCTAATATAAGGATGGACTCTAAAGGCTGGGAAGTTAAGAGAGTTTTACCAAGGATCAATGATGAGATTAACGAGGAGTGGATTTCTGATAAAACAAGATACGCATGTGATGGTTTACTAAACAACAGAATTGACACTCCGTATGTAAAAAAAAACGGAAAACATCATGCAGCTTCTTGGAAAGAAGCAATACAATTTATTAATCAAAATTCTAAAAATAAAAAAGAATACGGTGGTTTGATAGGCCAATTAGTTGATTTAGAAACAAGTTATGCCTTCAAAGAATTATTTGATAAGATTTATAATTCTCAATTAGTTGATTTTAGACAAAAAGACATTTTATTTGACACTACAGATGATTTTAATTTTAAATTCAACACATCTATTAATAAAATTGATGATTGTGATTTTATCTTATTAATTGGCGCAAATCCAAGATTAGAAGCTACGATTGTAAATTATAGAATAAGAAAAGCAGTAAACCGTGGATGCAAAGTATTTTCGATTGGAGATCCTGGTAATCAGAATTATAATTATAAAATAATCGGTAAAAACGTTTCAATTTTAGATGATTTGATAACTGAAAAGATTTCAGAATTTAAGCTTTTAAGTAATGCTAAAAATCCTGCGATAATAATTGGAGAAAGTGCTTTGAAATCAAGCATTTCTAAAAACGTAATATCATCAGTAAAAATTTTATTAAAAAAAATTAATAAATTAAATGGTTTTAACATTCTTCATCAATCTGCCTCAAATGTAGGCTCTTTAATACTCGGTTTGCAATCAAGTAATTTGAAAAAAGTTTATAATTCAGATTTACTTTTTTTACTTAATTCTGATGAAGTATTAATAGACAAAAAAGAAAATCAATTTGTAATTTACCAAGGTACCCACGGAGGTGAGAATGCTTTACTAGCAGATGTAATACTGCCATCCGCGTCTCATTCAGAAAAAAATGGCTCATTTGTAAATTTAGAGGGTAGAGTACAAAGGACTTATAAAGCTAGTTTTCCGCCTGGACAAGCAAAAGAAGATTGGGAAATTTTTTTAAGTATTGCAAAATTAAATAATGTAGATCTTGGTTACAGTAATTTTGATCAACTAAGAAAAAAAATGATAGCGGAATACCCTTTGCTTGGTGACTATGATAAAATGCCTAAATCAAATTGTAGTGATTTAAAAATCAATGATCATATAAGAAAAGATTTTGAATTAGATATTAATGAAATTGATTATTACCAAACAAATATTATCGCGCGTTCTTCCAAAACAATGCACGACTGCAAAAATATAAAAAAAAAAATTAAAAGAGTAGAATTTTAAAATATATGTTAAATGTTTATTTAAATATTATTTTTTCAGATAGTTTAAAAATACTATCTCTGGTTATACCTGTGCTTATTGCTGTGGCAATGATTGTTTGGGTAGATCGTAGAGTTTGGGGTTTAGTACAATTAAGAAGGGGTCCAAACGTAGTAGGTCCGTTTGGTTTGTTACAGACTGTCGCTGATGCATTAAAATATATATTTAAAGAGATTATCATTCCAGCTGGCTCTAATAAAATAATATTTATTTTAGCCCCAGTTGTCACAATGTCATTAGCACTTCTTTCTTGGGCAGTTATTCCTTTTGGCGAAGATATTTATTTAACTAATATCAATGTTGGAGTCCTTTATCTTTTTGCAGTTTCGTCATTAAGCGTATATGGAATTATAATGGCAGGTTGGGCTTCAAACTCTAAATATCCATTTTTAGGAGCTCTTCGATCTGCTGCTCAAATGGTGTCATACGAAGTTTCTATTGGGTTTGTAATTGTAACAGTATTATTGTGTGTTGGATCTTTAAATTTAGTCGATATTGTAATTGCACAAAAAAAAGTTTGGTTTGCTGTTCCACTTTTTCCAATGTTTATAATTTTTTTTATTTCAGCACTTGCCGAAACTAATAGACCTCCATTTGACTTACCAGAAGCAGAAGCTGAGTTAGTATCAGGTTATCAAACCGAATATTCTGGGATGATGTATGCACTTTTTTGGTTAGGTGAGTATGCGAATATCTTATTAATGTGCGCAATGGGTTCAGTATTATTTTTAGGGGGCTGGTTGTCACCAATTGATTTATATCCATTTAACTTAATACCCACTCCGCTATGGTTAATATTTAAAATATTTATATTATTTATAGCTTTTGCTTTGATTAAAGCTATAGTTCCTCGTTATAGATATGATCAGTTAATGCGGCTTGGTTGGAAAGTGTTTTTACCAATTTCTCTTGCTTGGGTGGTAATTGTTTCTGGTTTTTTAGTTTATTTTAAAAAGGTTCCGATAAATTGATATGAAATTTAACAGGCTAATAAAAACTATTTTTTTAAGTGAATTTATTAAAGGTTTATATTTAGCAATAAAGTTTGTTTTTAAACCAAAGGTTACAATTAATTATCCCTTTGAAAAAGGTCCGATTAGTCCAAGATTTAGAGGTGAGCATGCTTTAAGAAGATATCCTAACGGGGAAGAAAGATGTATTGCATGTAAACTTTGCGAAGCAGCTTGTCCTGCCCAAGCAATAACAATTGAAGCTGAACCACAAGATGATGGATCAAGAAAAGCAACTAGATATGACATTGATATGGTAAAATGTATTTATTGCGGATTATGTCAAGAAGCATGTCCAGTTGATGCAATAGTGCAAGGGCCTAATTTTGAATTTACTACAGAAACCAGAGAAGAATTGTATTTTACGAAGGACAAGCTTTTAGAGAATGGTGATCGCTGGGAAACAGAAATAGCAAATAATATTAAGCTAGATAAACAATACAGGTAGTTATGCTAGCACATGCTTTAGTTTTTTATTTGTTTTCTTTTATAACAATTGCATCGTCATTAGCGGTTATTTCAGCGCGAAATACTATTCATGCTGTTTTTTTTTTAATTTTAGATTTTGTAAGTGTTTCATGTTTATTTATAATGATGGGAGCAGAATACTTAGGAATGCTAACACTTATTGTTTATGTAGGCGCTGTTGCAGTATTATTTTTGTTTGTTGTAATGATGCTTAATGTTAATTTTAAAGAGTTGAAATCTGGTTTTTTAGGTTATGTACCTTTTGGCGCCTTTATTGGTATAGTTTTATTGATAGAAATAGGAATTATGCTTGGAACTTGGAGGTATAAAGATAAATTTATAAAAACTTCAGAAATAGAAATTGATAACGACTTTAGTAATACTGAAGCAATAGGAAATGTTTTGTATACAGATTATTTACATTATTTCCAAATATCAGGCTTAATCTTATTGGTAGCAATGATTGGTGCAATTTTATTAACCTTTAGAAGAAAAGATAATCTTAAAAGACAAGATATTACAAAGCAAGTTTCAAGAGAAAGAGCTGATGGTGTTTTATTATCAGAAATTGAAAGTTTTAAAGGAGTTAAATTAAATGATTGATATCTCTTTGGGTCACTATTTATTTTTAGCAGCAATTATATTTACTATTGGTATCGTTGGAATATTTTTAAATAGAAAGAATGTGATAGTACTTTTAATGTCTATTGAACTTATTTTAATTTCAGTAAACATTAATTTAGTTGCATTTTCAGTTTATTTACAAGACATAGTTGGTCAAGTATTTACAATGTTTGTACTAACTGTTGCAGCAGGAGAAGCTGCTATTGGTTTAGCGATTTTAGTGGTCTTTTTTCGTAATAAAGGAAGTATTCATGTAGAGGACATTAATACTTTAAAAGGTTAGCATGGCCTACTTAATTATAATGTTTCCTTTATTGGGTTTTTTAATTACGAGCTTTATTGGAAAAAAAATTGGAGACGCTGCATCACAGTTTGTTACTTGTTTATTAGTTTTTGCATCATCTTTGATATCATTTTTTTACTTTTTCCAATTCATTAAAGGTTCTGAAGTTTTGAATTTTGTAATTTTCGAGTGGATTTCAAGTGGAAACCTTAATTTAAATTGGTCTATATATATCGACTCATTGACTTCAGTGATGTTAGTTGTGGTTACCTCAGTTTCTTTTTTAGTTCATGTTTACTCGATTGGTTACATGCAACATGATCCTCATAAACCGCGTTTTATGGGCTATTTATCATTATTTACTTTTGCAATGTTGATGCTTATTACGTCCGATAATTTTCTTCAACTTTTTTTTGGCTGGGAAGGCGTTGGTCTTGCTTCTTATTTATTAATTGGCTTCTGGTTTAAAAAACCATCCGCTAACGCCGCAGCTATTAAGGCTTTTATTGTAAATCGTGTTGGTGATTTTGGTTTAGCTATTGGTGTATTTTTAATTTTTAAATTTACTGGGTCACTTAATTTTTCTGAAGTTTTTCAACAGATTCCTAGTCTAGATCAAAAAAAAATAAATTTTTTAGGAGTTGAAGGTGGTCTAATAACATATATCTGTATATTTTTATTTATTGGCGCTATGGGTAAATCAGCACAACTTTTTTTACACACGTGGTTACCAGATGCAATGGAAGGACCAACCCCAGTGTCAGCTTTAATCCACGCCGCAACAATGGTTACAGCAGGCGTATTTCTTGTTGTAAGATGCTCTCCTCTTTTTGAGTATTCGGATATTTCTAAGAGCTTAATTATATTGATAGGAGCTTCAACAGCTTTTTTTGCAGCCACAGTGGCACTCGTTCAAAATGATATAAAAAAAATTATTGCTTACTCAACGTGTAGTCAATTGGGATATATGTTTTTTGCTGCGGGTGTGGGGGCTTACCATATTGCAATATTTCATTTATTTACTCATGCTTTTTTTAAAGCATTGTTGTTTTTATGCGCCGGTTCAGTAATTCATAGTTTAAATGAAGAACAAGACATAAGAAAAATGGGAGGTATCTACAAAAAGATACCTTTTACTTATATTTTTATGATTATAGGTACTCTCGCGATAACGGGCTTTCCTTTTTTTTCAGGTTTCTATTCAAAAGATGCAATTTTAGAAGCAACTTATTTTTCTCCAAATAATATGGGCGGTTATGCAACTGTGCTTGGTGTTTTTACAGCTTTACTTACTTCAATATATTCTTGGAGACTTATTTACAAAACATTTCATGGAACTTATCGAGGTGAAATTAATAAATATAAAAAAATACACGAGTCTCCAGTGATAATTTTATTACCCCTTTTTTTCTTAACATTAGGTGCAATTTTTTCTGGTTTTGTTTTTAAAGATATTTTTATAGGAAATGAGCATCAAGATTTTTGGCAATCTTCAATTTTTTTTAAGGATCAATTTATTCTTAAGCATCCACCACTTTGGTTTTTATTATTTACTCCAGTTTGTGGTTTACTAATTATAATTGGATCATATTTTATATATATTAAAAATACGCATATTTTAGAAAATTTAAAAAAAATTAACCAACCTCTCTATAATTTTTTACTAAACAAATGGTACTTTGACGAGATTTACAATTTTATTTTTATAAGACCTACAAAAGCAATAGGTTCTTTTTTTTGGAACAAGGGTGATATTAAATTAATTGATGGTTTCGGCCCCAATGGTTTTGCAAAAATAATCAAAAGTATTTCTGAACGAGCTGTATTATTTCAATCTGGCTATTTGTACCATTACGCTTTTGTGATTTTGATTGGATTAACAATTTTACTTACTTATCTATTATTATGAGCGATATACCAATTTTAACATTAATGATTTTTATTCCTCTTATAGGTGTTTTGTTTTTACTTTTCATTAAGGGAGATACGGATTTTGTTAATAAAACTTCCAGCCGTGTAGCCATGTTAACAAGCATAATAACCTTCTTTGCGTCAATTTTAATTTTAAAAAATTTTAATTATTTAGATGCAGGCTTTCAATTTGTTGAACAACACGATTGGATAGTAGATTTTGTCAATTATAAAGTTGGCATCGATGGTATTTCTTTATCTTTTATTTTACTAACAACGTTCATCACACCAATTTGTATTTTAGCAACAATAAATAGTGTTAGAGATAGATTAAGGGAGTTTCTAATTACATTACTTTTGATGGAAACAATGATGATCGGTGTTTTCTGTTCACTAGATTTATTTATTTTTTATTTATTTTTTGAAGCAGGATTAATCCCAATGTTTTTGATAATTGGAATTTGGGGTGGAGAAAAGAGAGTTTATTCTGCATTTAAGTTTTTTCTGTACACGTTGTTTGGATCAATATTTATGTTAGTAGCAATTATTTATATTTATATTGATGCTGGCACTTTAGATGTTGAGAAGTTGTTAAATATTGAAATTAATAAGGACTATCAAAAATATTTATGGCTTGGATTCTTTGCATCTTTTGCAGTTAAAACACCTATGTGGCCTGTACACACTTGGTTGCCAGATGCCCATGTAGAAGCGCCAACCTCAGGTTCTGTTATTTTGGCCGCTATACTTCTAAAAATGGCAGGATATGGATTTATCAGATTCTCTCTTGGATTATTTCCAGATGCCTCAATTTATTTTGCTCCATTTGTTTTTATATTAAGCGTTATAGCAATAATCTATACCTCATTAGTAGCACTTGTGCAAAATGATATGAAAAAGTTGATTGCATATTCTTCTGTCGCTCACATGGGTTTTGTAACAATTGGTATATTTGTTTTTAATAAACAGGGTATTGAGGGAAGTATTTTCCAAATGATTAGTCATGGAATAATTTCTTCTGCTTTGTTTTTATGTGTGGGCGTAATTTACGACCGAATGCGCACTAGAGAAATTTCTCATTATGGTGGAGTAGTAAATAGTATGCCAAAATACGCTACTTTGTTTATGATATTTACTCTAGGTAGTCTTGGTTTGCCCGGAACCAGTGGTTTTATTGGTGAAATTTTAGTATTAATTGGAGCGTTTAAATTTAATTATTGGGTAGCTTTTTTTGCGACTATAGGAGTGGTTCTTTCTGCTTGTTATAGTTTATGGTTATATAAGAGGGTAATTTTCGGAGAAATTAAAAATGATCAAATTAAAAATTTAACGGACTTAAATAAAAGGGAATATATAATTTTAACACCTTTAGTAATTATGACGTTGGTGTTGGGATTTTATCCAGGATTACTTTTAGATTTAATTTCTTCTAGTGCAGGGAAAGTTTCAGAAAATATGATCAATTATATGAACATATCAACTTATATTAAATAATATGAATGATTTTCAAAACATATATCCTGAATTATTCTTAATATTAATATTATTACTTTTTTTGATTGTAGGCGTTTTTTTGAAAAATTCATTTATAATCATAAAGAAAGCAACTATTTTTGCATTATTATTTTGTATTCCAATAATTTATTTAAATTTTGATAATCAACTTTTAGTTTTTAACAATAATTATAGCATTAATATGTTTTCTAATTTTATAAAAATTATAATTTTAATATCTTCTGCATTTTCTTTAATTTTTGTAGGTCAATACTTTAAACGAATTAAGATTGATAAGTTCGAATATATGATTTTAATTTTAAGTTCTACAATTGGGATGTTTATAATGGTAAGTGCAAATAATTTAATTGGTTTATATTTGGGTATCGAATTGCAATCTCTATCTTTATACGTACTTTCCTCAATTGATAGAAGTTCTCTTAAATCCTCAGAGTCTGGCGTTAAGTATTTTGTTCTTGGAGCTCTTTCATCCGGTCTATTTTTATACGGCTGTTCATTAGTTTATGGTTTTACAGGCTCTACTAATTATTTAATTATAAGCGAAAATTTCAGTACAAATAGTTTAGGATCGATTTTTGGTTTAGTTTTTATTCTAGTTGGATTGGCATTTAAAGTATCGGCAGTTCCTTTTCATATGTGGACACCAGATGTTTACGAGGGTTCACCAACATCTGTTACAGCCTTCTTTTCTTTAGCACCAAAAGTTGCTGGTATAGGAGCTTTTATTCAAATTTTATTTATAGCATTCAAACCGGCTTTTGAAGAGTGGATGACGATACTTATTTTTATTTCAATTGCATCTATGATATTGGGATCTGTAGCTGCAATAGGACAAATAAATATCAAGAGACTTATGGCTTATAGCGGTATAAGCCATATTGGTTATGCATTAGCTGGGCTAGCTCCAGGAACTATAGTCGGAATTTCCGCAACTTTAACCTATATGTCTATTTATGTTGTAATGAATATAGCCGCATTCACTTGCATTCTTTTTTTAAGTAGAGATAGAGTTTATTATGAAGATATTAGAGATCTTAGGGGATTATCAAAAAACCATCCATTAATTGCCGCTTGTTTTTGTGTAGTTTTATTTTCACTTGCGGGTATACCACCCTTAGCAGGTTTTTTTGCAAAATTTTATATTTTCAAAGCTGTCATTGAGTCAGAGATGTATCTTTTAGCAATAGTTGGCTTAATTAGTTCTGTAATATCAGCTTTTTATTATCTCAGGATTATTAAAATAATGTATTTTGATAAAAAAATTGATAAATTTGATGATATGTCAGGACTGGGGGTTAAATTATCCTTGTTTACATCAACTTTGATTATTTTATTTTATTTTATTAGTCCATCTTTTTTAGTAAACTTATCTGATATGGCCTCAAAGGTTTTTAGTTAAGCTTTGAATTTAATTGACGTTTCTTATTTGGATCGAGTTAACAGTACAAACGATTTTTCTATCGATTTAATAAAGAAAAATATATCAATTTACGGCGTTGTAATTTCTGACATGCAAATCAATGGACGTGGCAAACACGGTAATAAGTGGATATCAAAAAAAGGGAATATATTTTGCAGTATATATAAAAGAGTAAAAAGATACAGATGTATTCTAGACGCACAGTATAAAAGCTTAAAAATTGTTAAGGAATATTTGGAAAAAATAGGCATTCAAAGAAACATAATCAGAATTAAACATCCAAATGATATTTTGATAAATAACAAAAAAGTTTGTGGTATTTTAACAGAAAGTATTGAAATAAAAAAAAAATTATATTTAGTTGTGGGTATAGGCTTGAATTTAACGTGTAGTCCTCGAATTGAATATTACAAAACTACATTTTTAAAAAAATATTTAACAAAAAATACTGATAAATTTAGCTTTGTTAATTATGTAAAACAAAATATAAATTATTTTTAAATGATAATGTTATTAGATATTGGAAATACCTTAACAAAAATAGCGACTTATAATATTAAAACAAATAAAATAACAAATTATGCTTCTTTTTTGACATGTAAAAAGAAAACAATTGTGAATATTATAAAATATAAAAAACAAAAATTAATTAAACATGCATTGGTGTCTTCAGTTGTTCCAAATGTTTATAATGTTATCAAGAATATTTTGAAGAAAAATAAAATTAAAGTTTATGAGTTTCAAGAAAAAAAAATAAAAAAATCAATGAAAATTAATGTAAATAAAAAATTTCAGGTAGGTTCAGATAGAGTCTTAAATGCGATTGGAGGCATTAGCTATTATAAAAAAAATTGTATAATTTTAGACTTTGGAACTACAACAACTTTTGATATTGCAGACAATAATAATGTATATCAAGGTGGCGTCATTGCTCCAGGAATTAATCTTTCATTAAGATCTTTAAATAAGTTTACCGCAAAATTACCATTAATCAAAATATCACCTCAATCTAATGTAGTTGGCAAAGATACTAAATCGGCGATTAATTCTGGTATTTATATAGGTTATTCTTGTTTAATAAATGGAATTTTAGAAAAAATTATAAAGCAAACTAAAAAAAAATATTTAGTAATTTTGACTGGAGGATATTCCAGGATATTTAAAAAAAAAATAAAATTTAAATCTGTAATAAATAAAAATATAACTTTTTATGGCTTGGCGATGACAGTAAAACAAAATAAGAAAGTTTTCGACCATGTCTAATCATGAAATCCTTTTTTGCCCTTTGGGTGGCTCCGGTGAGATTGGAGCTAATATGAATTTGTATGGTTTTGGTGAAAAAAAAAATCATAAATGGATAATTGTTGATTGCGGTATTACTTTTGCTGAAGATAGTGTTCCTGGTATCGATGTAATGATACCTGACCCAGACTTCATATTTCAAAATAGAAATAGTTTTATTGGAATCATAATAACCCATGGTCATGAAGATCATATAGGAGCACTAATACATATTTGGCCAAAAGTGAAAACAAACATCTATACAACCCCATTCACAGGTGCTCTGATTAAAGAAAAATTTAAAGAAAAAAAAATAAAAATTGATGAGTATCTAAAAATTATTCCTTTAAATGGAAGTATTAAATTAGAATCCATTGAAATAAACCTCATATCACTTACTCATTCTATTTTAGAGCCTAATGGATTGTTAATTCAATATAATAAACAAAATATTTTCCATACTGGTGATTGGAAATGTGACCTAGCTCCAATGATGGGTGGTAATATTAATCAAAAAAAATTAAAAAAAATTGGTGATATGGGTATTTTAGCTATGGTTTGCGATTCAACAAATATTTTCACAGAAGGAAGATCTGGCTCAGAAAAAGATGTGCATCAAAGTATGTTAAGAATTTTTGAAAATCAAAAAAAAAGAATAATAGTTACCACATTTGCTTCTAATGCAGCTAGAATGCAAACTGTATTTCAATGTGCAGCAAAGGTTGGGAGACACGTATGTTTAGTCGGACGCTCAATGTATAAAATTTTTAATACTGCAAAATCATGCGGGTATTTTTCAGATATTAAATCTCCAATGGATGCGCGTGATGGTAAAAAAATTCCCAGAGATAAAATAGTTTATTTATGTACAGGTAGTCAAGGTGAGCCAAGAGGAGCAATGAATAGAATATGCAATCAGAATCATCCTGATGTAGACTTAAGTTTTGATGATACAGTAATTTTTTCATCAAGAATCATTCCTGGTAATGAGAAAAAACTTTATGCAATGCATAATTTATTGGTTAGAAGAGGAGTAAATGTTATTTCTGAGGAAAATGCATTTATCCACGTATCAGGGCACCCAGGTCGAGAAGAAATGAATGAGATGTATGATTGGATAAGACCTCAAATTTCTGTTCCAGTACATGGAGAACATAGACACTTAAAAGAACATAATAATTTTGCAAAAGAAAAAAAAATTGAACAACCCATGCTTATAGAGAATGGGGATGTATTAAGAATTTTTCCCGGTAAAGCGGAGATTGTAAATAAAGTTAATTCGGGAAAATTATTAGTCGATGGCAACAGATTAATTGATGAGGAGTCTTCTAATTTAAAAGACAGAAGAAATATTTCTTTTAATGGCCTAATGGACATTTGTCTTATTGTTTCAAAAAAGGGTATAATTGAGAGGTCACCTTTAATTAATCTTAGAGGTTTACCTTTAAATGAACAAGAATTTAATGAAATAAAATACGAATTAGAAGATAGAATATTCGATATTTGCAAGAGTTATTCTTTAAATAATAAAAAACAAGAAAGTAATTTAATTGATAGTTTAAAGATTTCTTTAAAAAAGATAATTCAAATGAGATTAGCCAAAAAACCCTTTACAAGTATAAACTTAATCAGATTATAATGTCACTTACTGGATCTATAGTAGTTTTTGTAGTTTTGTGGTGGTTGATATTATTTATGATTTTACCAAGAAATATAACATCACAGAAAGATAATGGATATGTAATAGAGGGAACAGACCCAGGCGCTCCAGAAAATCCTGAAATTAAAAAAAAACTTTTGTTAACTACGGCTATTACTTTAATAATATTTGTAATAATTTATTTTTTAAACTATTTTAATATTTTAAATATCAGAGCATTATTATCTCAATGAGACTTTCAAACTATTTTCTGCCAGTACTTAAAGAAAATCCGTCAGAGGCAAAAATTAAGTCACATCAACTAATGTTAAGGTCTGGTATGGTCCGGCAATCCGCCTCTGGTATTTATTCTTGGTTACCTCTTGGTCTAAAAGTTTTAAAAAATATTGAAAATATTGTTAGAGATGAGCAAAATAAAGCTGGTGCAATTGAATTATTGATGCCCACGATTCAATCTGCGGATGCTTGGAAGGAAAGTGGCCGTTACGATGATTATGGTAAAGAAATGTTAAGGATTAAAGATCGTCAAGATAGAGATTTATTATATGGACCAACAAACGAGGAGTTAATAACTCAAATTTTTAGAGATAATATAAAGTCATATAAAAATTTACCCTTACTGCTATATCATATCCAATGGAAATTTAGAGACGAAATTAGACCAAGGTTTGGTGTTATGAGGTGCAGAGAATTTTTGATGAAAGACACTTATTCTTTTGACGTGAACAAACAAGATGCCGAAAACTCCTATAAGAAGATGTTTTTGTCTTATCTTAAAACTTTTGATAGATTGGATTTAAAGGCAATTCCTATGCGGGCAGATGCAGGGCCAATAGGGGGAGACCTATCACATGAATTTATAATTCTAGCAGATACAGGGGAAAGTGAAGTATTTTTAGACAAAAATTTATTAGATATTAATATTAAAAAAATTGATTATGATCAAAACAATATTAAAAATATTATGAATAAATACGAAAATTTTTATTCAGCAACTGATGAAAAACATAATATAGATCAATTTAATAAGTTAGTAGATAAAAAAAACCAATTACATACTAGGGGTATTGAAGTTGGGCACATTTTTTATTTTGGAGATAAGTATTCAAAATCTTTAAAAGCTGCAATTAATACAAAAGAAGGTAAGAATACCTATCCTCAAATGGGTTCATACGGAATTGGAGTATCAAGGTTACCTGCGGCAATTATTGAAGCAAAATATAATAATCAGTATATGAAATGGCCTAAATCCATAACACCCTTCAAAGTCACCATAATAAATCTTGGTAAAAAAGGTGATGAGGTAGATAAAAAATCAGATGATATATATCATATCTTAAAAAATAATAATTTTGATCCTTTACTTGATGATTTATCTGATAGCCCATCAAGTAAATTTAAAAATCATGATTTAATTGGGATACCATTTCAAATAATAATTGGATCAAAAATGAAAAAAGAAGAATATGAATTTAAAGAGCTTGGTAAAAACAAAATAATCTTATCAAAAAATGAAATAATTAATAGATTAAAAGAAATTTACGAGAGTGATCAACCAAGCTGAAATTTTAATTATATCTAGGTATTTAAGACCCAAAGATAGGGACGGATTTTTTAAGGTTATTTCTAACTTCTCATTTGTTGGTATTATGCTCGGTGTTGCGACTTTAATTATTGTGATGTCGGTAATGAATGGTTTTCGAATAGACCTATTAGATAAGTTGTTAAGTTATCAACCACATATATCATATCAGTCAAAAGGTAACTATATTCAAGAAAAAAAGAAGATTTTAAATTTATCCGAAACGAATAAGATAAAAATTACTGATATTAACTTAGTAAAAAATTCTGAGGCATTAATATTAACAGAAAAAAATAATTTTGGAGTGCTGATAAAAAGCTTTCGTAAAGATGAATTGAATAATAACTATCTTTTAAAAAATTCAATAATAAAAGGTAATATAAACGATTTAGATATCGGTATTGGTTTAGAGTTAGCCAGTAAACTATCCTTGGGCGTTGGAGATATTATAACGCTTTTATCAAGCAATACGGAAACAACACCATTTGGTCTAGTACCTAGACAATTTAGTTTTAAAGTAGGTTACATATTTAGTACAGGAATGTATGAATTTGATAGTAATTTTTTAATAACAAATTTTGATCAAGCTAAATCATTATCAAAGAAGAATAACGAAATTGAAATAAAAATTTATAATCCTGACAAAGCAATTTTATTTTCAAATATTTTAAAAAAAAACAATTCAGAAAATCTTATTTATTCTTGGGTCGATAATAATAAAACTTTTTTTAATGCTCTCAAGGTAGAGAGAAATGTAATGTTTATTATTCTTGCTTTGATTATTATTGTCGCCGCTTTTAATATTATTTCTGTACTTACGATTTTAATAAAAAATAAATCAAAAGAAATAGCCATATTGAGATCTTTGGGCTTTCAAAAAAGCTCAATATTAAAAATATTTATACTTACTGGAGCTACAATTGGATTTCTCGGCACATTGTTTGGTATATGTTTAGGAGTTATTTTATCTTATAATTTAGAAAATATTAGAATGTTCCTAAATCAATATTTTAAAATAAATATCTTTCCAGTAGAAATATATTTTATTAATGAACTGCCGGCACATGTGAATTATAATTCGGTTCTATTAATTGGGTTGTTTTCATTTTTCGTGGTAATAGTGGCCTCTTTTTTTCCTGCATTAAGTGCTTCTAAATTAGATCCTGTAATAAATTTAAAGAATGACTAAAAGCTTTATTGAAATAAAAGATTTAAGTAAAAAATTTGTTGATAAAAATGATGATATCATAATATTAAACAATGTAAGTTTAAAATTACCAGGTAATAATCTTTTGGCTTTAACTGGTCCATCAGGTTCAGGCAAATCAACATTAATACATTTGTTAGCTCTTTTAGATTCACCGGATAATGGCAGTTATAGTTTGATATCATCTGAAAATTTATTTTCTTTCAGTGAAAAAAAAAAATCTAATTATAGAAAGAAAAATATATCAATAGTTTTTCAAAATTATAATTTAATTTCAGATTTGACAGCAGTTGAAAATGTGATGTTACCAAATCTTTATCTTAACATTAAAAAAAATGATACATTTAATTTAGCAAAATCTTTATTAACAAAGGTAGGTTTAGAAAACAGATTAAACCATAAACCTGCTGAATTATCCGGTGGTGAAAAGCAGCGTGTTGCCATTGCAAGAAGTTTGATAAATAATCCAAAATTAATTTTAGCGGACGAACCAACCGGAAGTTTAGATACTAAAAATGCTGAAAATATTATAGAGTTATTAAGAAATTTTAAAAATCAAGACTCACTGATAATCTTTGCAACTCACAATAAGTCTCTTGTTAGTAAGTCTGATTTAGAATTAACAATTTCTAATGGAAATGTTAATTTTAAATAATGCCCTCTGAAATTATAAATTTAAAAATTCACTCACAATTCTCAATATGCGAGGGTGCAATTAAAATTAATCAACTATCTGATTTTTGTAAAAAAAAGGGTGTTTCGGTCGTTGGTATTTGTGATACTGAAAATTTATCTGGAGCTTTAGAATTTTCAAATGAACTAAGTAAAAAGGGTATTCAACCAATAATTGGAACTAGTATTTATTTGAAAGAAGTTATTGATAATAAAATATTTTATGGAACAATATGTTTGTTTGCAAAAAATCATGATGGATATAAAAACTTACTCAAATTATCTTCAAAGTCATATCTAAATCTTGTAAACGAAGATATCAAACCAAATATATCTATTAATTTATTAAAGAAATATTCAGATGGTATAATTGTACTTGTTGGTGGCAGCAAAGGTTTTTTTTCTAATCTTTTTATTCAGAATAAAGATGAATATTGTAAAAATGAAATTAAAGATTTAAAAAGTGTGTTTAATAATAATATTTATATTGAAATTCAAAGACACAACGAGCTTCATGAATTACAACTTGAAAAGAAACTTATTAAAGTTGCGTCAGAACTTGAAATACCTTTGATAGCCACAAGTGAAGTCTTTTATTTAAATAAAAACGAATATGAGGCACATGACGCATATATATGTGTTGGAGAAAAAAGTTATGTTTATGAAAAAAATAGATTACAATATTCAGATCAGCACTATTTTAAGTCTTCAGATCAATTATCTGAACTCTTCAAAGATTTGCCTGATGCATTAGAAAATAATAAAAATTTTAAATATAGATTTAGCTATTATCCAAAAAAAAGTAGACCCCTTCTACCCTCATTTATTAATGAAGATAATGACGTAAACAAAGTATTAAAAGATAAAGCTCAAGAAGGACTTGCAGAGAGATTAGAGAAGTTTGTATATTCTAGATTAGAAAAACACGATGAAAAGGTAAATATAAAAAAAATATATCATAGTAGACTTGAATATGAAGTTTCTGTAATTTCAAATATGAAATTTTCAGGTTATTTTTTAATTGTATCTGATTACATAAATTGGGCTAAGTCAAATAACATACCAGTTGGACCAGGAAGAGGTTCTGGCGCAGGTTCTTTAGTAGCGTGGTGTCTATCAATTACAGATTTAGATCCAATTAGATTTGGATTAATTTTTGAGCGTTTTTTGAACCCAGATAGAATTTCGATGCCAGATTTTGATATAGACTTTTGTCAGGAGGGGAGAGATGAAGTTATAAAATATGTTAAAAACAAGTATCCAAATAAAGTTGCACAAATTATAACATTTGGAAAACTACAGGCCAGAATGGCACTCAGGGATATCGGGAGAGTACTAGGTTTGCCTTATGGCAGAGTTGATCAACTTTGTAAGATGATACCTTTTGATCCATCGAGGCCTTTATCATTAGCTGAATCGATCGCTATTGAGCCAAGACTGCAAAAAGAGGAAAAAAACGATCCAGTTATAAAGAAGCTAATAAGTTACTCATTACAACTTGAAGGACTTTATAGAAATGTTGCAACACACGCAGCAGGAGTGGTTATAGGTGACAGAGATTTAGATGAGTTGGTGCCACTATATAAAGATTTATCATCTACTTTGCCAATTCCAGTTACACAATTTGATATGAAGTCTTCTGAAGAAACTGGTTTGGTTAAATTTGATTTTCTTGGTTTAAAAACGCTGACTGTAATAAAAAAAACTATAGAATTTATTCATAAAGATGACTCAAATTTTGATATAAGTGAAATTGATTTATCAGATAAGAGTACTTTTGAATTATTAAGTTCAGGAGAAACAATGGGTATCTTTCAACTTGAAAGCTCAGGTATGAGAGAGGTCTTAAAACAGTTAAAACCAAATAAATTTGAAGATATAATAGCACTAGTAGCGCTTTATAGACCTGGACCAATGCAAAATATTCCAACTTATATAGCCAGAAAACACGAAAAAGAACAACCAGATTATTTACATGAAAAATTAAAAAATATTTTAAAGGAAACTTACGGGGTAATTATTTATCAAGAGCAAGTAATGCAAATTGCACAAGCGCTATCTAATTTTAGTGCAAGTAAAGCTGATATTCTGAGAAAAGCCATGGGTAAAAAAAAATCTGCAGAAATGGAAAGACAAAAAAAAGATTTTATTGAAGGGGCTGTAAGCAATGGAATAACAAAGGATCAGGCTAATTATATTTTTCAACTTGTAGAAAAATTTGCACAATACGGTTTTAATAAAAGCCACGCCGCTGCATACGCATTAATTGCCTTTCAAACAGCCTATTTAAAAACTCACTACCCAATTTATTTTTTTTGCGCCTCAATGAATACAGAACTTTCAAATACTGACAAATTAAATTTGTTTTATGAGGAGTTAAAAAGATTGAAAATAGATATTAGAGCTCCCAATATCAACTATTCTTTTGCTGAATTTCTACCAAGAAAAAAAACTATATATTATGCTTTGTCAGCTATTAAAGCTGTAGGTTTTGAAGCAATATCTAACATAGTAAAGGAAAGGGAAAAAAATGGTTCGTTTAATTCACTAACTAATTTCTTAAGCAGAACTGAAAGCAAAAACCTAAACAAGTTACAATTAGAAAGCTTAATCAAATCAGGTGCATTAGATACCTTAGATAAAAATAGAAAAAAACTTTTTGATAATGTTCCGAATTATTTAAAGCAATCAAAATCATCTGATCAATTAAATGGTGATAAACAAAACTTACTGTTTTCTCAAGATCTTGATCATAATGATTATAAAAGTGATGTTGGAATTATAGATTGGGATCAAAATGATAAAATCAAGAAGGAATTTGAGTCTATTGGTTTTTTTGTAGGTGAACACCCCCTAAAATCAAATTTAGAAATATTACAACAGTATAATGTAATTTCATATACAGCTCTTAAAGAAGATAAAAATAATATCAATGGAATGATTGCAGGAACATTAATTTCTATTCAAGAAAAGAAAACCGCAAAAGGTAATCCATATGCTATAATTAAGTTTGTGGATTTGGGCTCGATGTTTGAGCTATTCATATTTTCGGAAAAGTTAATTGAAAATAGAAATACTCTGCTAATTGGCAATTCTTTTCTTATCAAGGTCAAAAAAGAAAAAACAAAAGAAGGTATTGAGCGTGTAAATTTAGATAATATTTTTTTAATTAATGATCTGAAAAATAGAAATATAGAAAAAGTAACCTTTGAAATTAAAAATTTACGTTCATTGTTATTGATAAAAGAAACATTAAATCAAAAAGGGTCATCTGAGGTAAGTATAATTTTCGAAGATGAGTTTTTAAATCGTTATTCTTTTAATTTAAATTCAAAACTCAAAGTTTCTCAAAAAGACATAGAATTCTTAAAAAATAACAGCGTAAAATCTAGTTTTTAGCTAAATTTTATATTGAAATTTAATTTTTCAATTATATAAGCCTAAAAAAAACACACAAAGAATCTGGCTAAATGCCCCCGGTCTGCTTAAGCAGTAGTTTCTTTGGAGGATTAACCGGAAAGGAAAGTATGAATTTACCAGAAGTAACAGTTAAAGACCTGTTAGAAGCAGGCGTTCATTTAGGTCATAAGACTTTTAGATGGAATCCGAAAATGAAAAAATATATTTTTGGAGAAAAGAACTCCATTCATATCATTGATTTGTCAAAAACCTTGGAGTTGTTAAAAAATGCTTTAGTAGAGCTGCATAAGTCAGTTTCATCAGGCGGTAAAGTCCTGTTCGTTTCTACTAAAAAACAAGCATCAGAATTAATAGCAGATGTTGCCAAAGAAACAGATAATTATTATGTGAATTTCAGATGGCTAGGCGGTATGCTTACAAATTGGAATACAATTAGTAAATCAATTAAAAGATTAAAAAATCTAAAAAAAAACCTCTTAGAAGAAGACTCAGGTTTCACAAAAAAAGAATTGATTAAAATGAATTTAGAAAAAGAAAAATTAGAAAGATCATTAGGTGGCATATCTGAAATGAAAAAACTACCAAATATAATTTTTGTAATTGATACAAACATCGAGTCTCTAGCTATTCTAGAAGCAAAGAAATTAAATATTCCAATTATTGGTATATTAGATAGCAACTCTGACCCTGATAATATTAACTTTCCAATACCAGGTAATGATGACGCGAGAAGGTCAATAAATCTTTATTGCGATTTAATCAAAAAAACAATTATCGACGCTAAAAAAAACATAAAGATTTTGGTAAAAGATGATAGGCCTGAAAAAATAAAAGAAAATCAATCAGAAAAAAATAAAATTACAATTAATAAAAATGATATAAATAGTAAAACTTTTAAGGGAAAAAAATAAAAATGTCAGTTCTTGAAAAAGTAAAAGAGTTACGAGAAGTAACAGGAGCAGGTATGCAAGATTGTAAAAATGCCCTTAAGGAGAATGATAATAATATTGAAAAGTCTATAGAGTACTTAAGGAAAAAGGGTATTTTAAAAGCAGCAAAAAAAAGTTCAAGGGATGCCGCTGAAGGTCTTATTATTTCAGGAGAGGATGAAAACAATTTAACCTTAATCGAAGTTAACACAGAAACAGATTTTGTAGCAAAAAATGAAGAATTTTTAAATTTCTGTTCCAAATTATCGAAATGTTGTACTAAAGCAAATAATTTAGATGAGTTAAATAATCTTTTAATGAGCGGGATTCCAGTTAAAGATAATATTGTAAGCTTAGTTTCAAAAATCGGAGAAAATATTAAATTAAGAAGATTTAAAAAAATAGTTAAAGATAATTATAGATTGGCATCTTATATACACAACAAAGCAAATAACGTTTCAGGAAAAATAATATCAGCAGTAAAATATAAATCTACAAACGAAAAAAGTGTAAAATTTGCAACAGATGTATGCATGCACATAGCAGCAATGACTCCAATGGCTCTTAGCGAAAAAAATTTGGATCCTGATTTCGTGAATAAAGAGAAAAAAATTATAGCAGAGCAAATTGATAAAAGTGGCAAAAAACCAGAGATTTTAGAAAAAATCATAAAGGGAAAATTAAGCAAGATAATATCAGAAAATACATTATTAAATCAAAATTGGGTAATTGATCAAGAATTATCAGTCTCCAAAGCAATTGAGAAACACAATAAAGATAAGTCTGACAGTTTTGAAATAATAGATTTTTTAAGATTTAAAGTTGGCGAAGGTATAGAGGTTAAAAAAATTGACTTTAGTGAAGAGGTTAAATCTTTAACAAAATAAGACAATGAAAATAGATAATAGTTTAAATTCATTCCAGTTAAAAATGGAAGAGTCTTTATCTTCTCTTATAAAAGATTTGTCTACAATTCGAACAGGACGGGCACACACATCAATGCTAGATTTAATTAAAGTTGAAGTGTATGGTCAATTCATGCCTATTAACCAAATAGGAACAATTAGTGTCTCCGACCCTCAAACTTTAACAATACAACTTTGGGATAATAACAATGTCAAATTTTGTGAGAAGGCATTAAGAGAAAGTGATTTAAATTTAAATCCTTTAATCGATGGACAAATTTTAAGGATACCCGTTCCAAAATTAAGTGAGGAAAGAAGAAAAGAACTCTCGAAGATTGTCAATCAACAGTCTGAAAAAAATAAAATCTCAATTAGAAATATAAGAAGAAGTGGAATGGATTTTCTAAAATCTCAAGAAAAAAATAAGATTATTAGCGAAGATGAAAATAAAAAACTTTCTAATGATCTTCAAAAAATTACAGACGAATACATAAAAAAAATTGATAATAAAATTAAAGAAAAAGACCAAGAAATTCTAAAAGTATGAATTTGCCAAATCATATTGCTATTATCATGGATGGTAATGGCAGATGGGGTAAAAAAAAATATAACAATAGATTGCTGGGTCATGAAAAGGGAATTAAAAATATAAAAAAAATCATAGAATATTGTCTTTCTAAAGAAATATCCAATCTAACTATTTACGCACTTTCAAAAGATAATTTAGTTAAGAGAAATAAATATGAAATAAATAATATATTTGGTTTGTTAAAAAAATATTTAGAAACAAACATTGAGTACTTTAAAAAAAATAAAGTAAAAATTAACTTCATAGGCGAATTGAATTTACTTCCAAGCAGTCTTAGAAAAATTTTACTTTTAAGTGAAAAAAAATTAAGATTTTTAAAAAAAAAGCTAACATTAAATGTCGCTATTAATTATAGCTCAAAAATTGAAATTTTAAATGCGATGAAAAAAATTCTCAAGTATAAGAAAAAAATAAATATCAAAAATTTAGAAAGTTATTTATTTACTAAAGTCAGCGGACACCCTGAAATTATTATTAGAACTGGAGGCTTTAAAAGATTAAGTGATTTTTTATTGTGGCAGGCAGCATACTCTGAATTATTTTTTGTTACAAAGTTTTGGCCGGACTTTAAAGTTAAAGATTTAGAAAATATTCTTATTAAATTTAATAAAATAAAAAGAAATTTTGGTAAATAATGAATAATTTAATTAAGAGAATTTTATCAATTTTTTTTTTAATTCCAGTATTTATATTTCCTTTATATGAAGGTGGTGTGTTTTTTAATTTTTTAATTTTTTTTATATTTGCAATTAGTTTTTATGAAATTCTAAAACTTCAGTTATTAAATTCTAAACTTATAATAACTTCAATTTTATTTATTTTTTTATATTCTTTTTATAATATTAGAAATCAAGACTACGGTTTGGAAATAATTTTCCTTTTAACATTTATTACATGGTGCTCTGATACTGGTGGTTATATTTCTGGCAAATTATTCGGGGGAAGAAAAATTAATTTTATTAGTCCGAATAAAACTATCTCTGGTTTTTTCGGGAGTATTATTTTAGTACAATTAAATTTATTTTATATTCAATATTTTGAAATAAATTTGTTTCCTAAATTATATTATAATATTTTATTTTTATTTTTCTGTACCTTGATTGTTGTATTGGGAGATTTATTATTTTCATATTTTAAGCGATTGAATAAAATTAAAGACTATTCAAATTTTATGCCTGGACATGGAGGTATACTTGATAGACTTGATGGTTATATCTTATTAATTATAGTATTTAACATAATTTATTATATTAAATGAAAACATTAGCAATAATCGGGTCTACAGGATCTATAGGTAAGTCAGCATTAAAAGTTTATAATAATAATAAAAAAAATTTTAAATTAGTTTCTTTAGCAGCCAATACAAATTTAATTAAACTAAAAAAACAATATTTAAAATTTAAACCCAAAAATATTTTCTTAATTAAAAACAATGGAACACAAAAAATTGAAAATAAAAATTATTTTACAACAAAAGATATATTCTTAAAAAAAAATAAAAAAATTGATTATGTAATTTCTGGTGTTTCTGGATATGATGCAATAAAAATTAATTTTGAATTAACAAAAGTTTCAAAAAAACTTTTAATTGCAAATAAAGAAACTATTGTTTGTGGAGGAAAAGTTTTTTTAGATTTTGCCAAAAAAAATAAATGTGAAATTCTACCTATTGACTCCGAACATCATTGTATAGATCTATTTTTTAAATCATTTAAATTAAAAAAAGATATAAAGAAAATTTATTTGACTGCATCTGGCGGACCTTTTTTAAATAAAAAAATCAAATATGATGAAAAACTAAATAAAGTAATAGATCATCCAAATTGGAAGATGGGTAAAAAAATTAGCGTGGACTCGTCAACTTTTGCTAATAAAGTTTTAGAATTATTTGAAGCAAAAAATTTATTTAATTTGCCTTATAGCAAACTTGGTATTAAAATTGAAAGTAAATCAAATACACACGCCATTGTCTGTTTGAAAAACAATATAATTATACCGATCATCCATTATCCAAGTATGAGGATACCAATTGCTAATTGTTTAGACTTAAATGATAATCTAAAAATAAATTTAAACAGATTTAGCTCGGTATATTATGATGTAAATATTAGAAAATTCCCTTTGGTCAAATTGGGTTTTTATATATTAAAGTATTGTTCGATGGCAGGTTTCATTATTTTTACTGTTTTAAATGAAAGACTTGTAGAAAAATACCTTAAAAAAGAGATTAAATACGGTGAAATTGTAGACAAACTTGTAAAATTATTTAAACACAACGTATTATTAAGAAAATCAAAAAAAAAAATTAAAAATATTAAAGATATATTTGATACCATTAAATATGCAAAAGATGTTAAATTATGAAAATACTGTTTAAATTAATTATCTTATTTAGTTTTTTACTTCCTGATGCCTCTTCTAATGAAGAAATAAAATATAATATAGAAGGAAACAAAAGAATTTCTAATGAAACTATCTTAAATATTATTGATTTTAGAAAAAATAAAAAATACAATGTAGATGATCTTAACGAGTTTCAAAAAAAATTATTTAATACAAATTACTTTTCTAATGTTTCAATAAAAATAATAAAAAATAAAATTAATATAATTGTTAAGGAAAACCCAATAATTGATTTCTTTTATATAAATGGTGTCATAAACAACAAACGTGAGGATTTTCTGTATGAAAATCTTTCACTTGGACAAAATAAAATTTTTTCAGATGCTTTACTTAAAAAAGATATTGAAAAGATTAAAGAAATTTATCAGGACGGTGGATATTTTGATGTCACAGTTAAAACTGAAATTTCAAAAATATCTGGCAATGCATTAAACGTTGTTATCAATATTGATAGAAAAGAAAAATATCAAATTAAAAGAATATATTTTATTGGTAATAAAAAATTTAAATCTTCCGTATTAACGGATGTTATCTCTTCTTCCGAAGATGGATGGTGGAAATTTTTAGGAACATCGTCTTTAGTTAATAAGAATCAAATTAACTTTGATAAAAAGTTACTAAAGAGTTTTTATTTAAATAATGGCTATTATGATGTTCAAATTACTTCCTCTGATGTTAATTTTATAGGCAATAATAAAGCAGACTTAACCTTTTCGATTAATTCTGGTAATAAGTATTATTTTTCAAAATACGAAATATTAGATGAAGAAAATAATTTAAATAAAAAAAATAAAGAAGATATAAATAAATTAATTAAAAAAAAAATTAAGGGTAAATTTTCAAAAAAAAAATTAGACGATGTTAATAATATTTTAAATGAATATTTAAGAAATAAAAAAATCGAATTTGTCACTTTTTTTAATAAAATAAAAAAGTCTAATGAAGATAAATTAGATGTTGAGTTCAGATTTGTAAAAAAGCCAAGAAAATTTGTTAATATAATTAATATAAGTGGCAACACTATTACTGAGGAAAGTGTTATAAGAAGAAATTTATTATTATCTGAAGGAGATAGTTATTTAGATTACAAAATTGTCAAATCAATAGATAAAGTAAAAAGCTTGAGGATATTCAAGGACGTTAAATTTAAAACAGTAGACTCTGATACTGAAAAAGTCGACTTGAATATTTCTGTAGAAGAGCAACCAACAGGTTCTATTTCCGCTGGTATTGGCGTAGGTTCAGCGGGCAGTACTATCAGTTCTTCAATTGTAGAAAAAAATTTATTTGGAAAAGGTATTGTTGTTGACAGTAATGTAAGTTTTGGAACTGAAAAAATTTCTGGTAATGTTGGGTTTTCGATTCCAGACTTCATGAATACTGACAATATATTCAATTATAATATTTTTGCCACGAGCACTGATTATACAAATTCTGGATATGAAAGTAAAAAATTAGGAAATGTCTTTTCAACTAAGTTTAATGTTTATGAAGATGTAAGTCTAAAAACTGGATTTGCTGTTGACTTAGATTCAATCGAGACTAATCCGTCTGCCTCAACTTTGTATCAATCGAGAGAAGGTGATTACTTAACTTATAAAGGTTTTTATAGTATCACAAATGATAAAAGAAATAGTGGTTTTCAACCTACCAAAGGATACAGGTTAGGTTTTGGTCAAGGATTGGCTTTACCCGGAAGTGATATAACTTATTTAGAAAATAGCATTAGCGGTGCTGTTTATCATTCTATTTCAAATGATTATGTTATTAGTCTAAAAAGTGGTTTGAATTCAATAAATTCTTTAGATGATAATGATGTAAAGCTTAGTGATAGAAAATTTTTGAGACAATCAAATCTAAGAGGTTTTGAAAACTACGGTGTTGGTCCGAAGGACGGAACAGATCACATTGGCGGAAATTATTCAGCATACGCAAGCTTATCAACCACAATACCAAATCCAATACCCGATAGTTGGAATGCTAAAAGTATCCTTTTTTTTGATACTGGAAATGTTTGGGGTGTTGATTTCGATGATTCAATTGATAGTAATAAATTGAGAAGTTCTGCAGGTATATCTCTTGAGTGGGTATCACCTTTAGGACCACTTTCTGTCACATTATCTGAAAATATAAGTAAGGCAGACGGTGATTTAGAGGAAAATTTTAGTTTTCAAATTGGTAGCAATTTTTAAATTTCATCATGAAATCTTTATTTTCTAACAAAGGCCCATTCGATATTAATTTTATAATAAAAAAAACAATTTTTTCAAAAAAAAAAAAATTTAGTAAAAAAAAAATATCAAATGTTTCAAATTTAAATGAATCTAAAAAAAACGATATAACATTTTTTGAAAATTTAAAATATGTCGAAAAATTGAAAAATACAAAAGCATCATTTTGTTTAATAAAAGAAAAATTTCAATCTCAACTAAATAAAAATTGTATACCGATAATTTCTGAAGAACCACTATTAGATTTTATTATAATCTCAAAGTTATTTTACCCAGACTCAGATAATGACAATTATAAGTTTAAAAATAACATAAAATATAAGAATCTTTTAAAAAAAAATGTATTAGTTGATACGAGTGTAAAAATAGGTACAAATTTTAGTGTGGGGTGCAACACAACACTAAAAAAAAATGTTATAATTGGTAATAATGTAACTATAGGATCAAATTGCACAATTTCTAATGCTATGATTGGTAACAACGTGACCATTAATGATGGCTCAGTAATAGGTAAAATTGGATATGGATTTAAAATTATAAATAATAAACTAACCTTTATACCACACATTGGATGTGTAAACTTATTAGCAAATGTTTATATAGGATCAAACTGCACAATCGATAGAGGTTCTTTTTCTGATACGATTATAGGCCGCTATACTATTATAGATAATCTTGTGCACATAGCTCATAATGTAAAAATTGGTTCTTTTTGCTTTATTGCGGGTCAGGTTGGCATTGCTGGCAGCTCAATTATAGGTGATAACTGTATGATTGGTGGACAAACTGGTATATCTGGTCACTTAAAAATAGGTAATAATGTTAATATTGGAGGTCATTCGGGGGTGCTTAATGATTTAAAAGATGGATCAAAAGTAATTGGTTTCCCTTCAATGCCCGTAAGAGACTTCTTAAAAAAAAGAAATAATGATAAATAAAAAACTTCCCTCAATAAATAAAGAGCAGATACAAGAGTTATTGCCACATAGAGAGCCTATGCTGTTAATAGACAATTTATACAATATTATACCGATGAAGTCGGCTTTAGGTCATCTTAAAATTAAAACTGATAAATTTTTTCTTCAAGGTCATTTTCCAGGTCAGCCTGTAATGCCAGGTGTTATGATTGTTGAGGCATTTGGCCAAGCAGCAGCTGCTCTAGCTGCGTATAGTATCGATAAAAAAGAAGTTGAAAATAAATTAGTGTATTTAATGTCAGTACAGAATGCCAGATTTAGAAAGCCAGTTTTGCCGCCTAATGACTTATATTTAAAGTGTAGCGTTGATAAGATCAAGGGTAAAATCTGGAGATATAAAGGGGAAGCATTTAGCAATGATCAAAGAATGGCAGATGCTGAATGGATGGCTACAATAGTAAATAGAAATGATTAGTTCAAAAGCTTCAATACATAAAAATGCTAAAGTTGGAAAAAATGTTATCATTGGTGATTTTTGTGTAATTGGAGCGGATGTGGAGATTGGTGATGAATGTCATTTAGTAAATTCAGTAAATATTCAGGGATCTACAAAAATAGGAAAAAAAAATACTTTTTTTCCATACTGTAGCATAGGTACACTACCACAAGACTTAAAATTTAAGGGAGAAAAAAGCTATTTAGAAATTGGAGACAATAATTCATTCCGCGAGTATTCAAATATAAGCATAGGTACAGAGCATGGTGGATTAATAACAAAAATAAAAAATAACAATTTATTTATGGTTGGATCGCATATTGGTCATGATTGTAAATTAGGAAATAATTTGGTAATAGCAAATAATGCTGCAATAGCCGGCCACTGTATATTTGACGACAATGTCATCATAGGTGGCAATTCAGCTGTGCTCCAATTTACAAAAATAGGAAAGGGAGCAATGGTAGGAGGAATGACAGGAGTTGATAGGGATGTTTTACCTTACACAGTTGTCAAAGGTAATAGATCATATTTTGAAAATATCAATTTAATTGGACTTAAACGAAAAGGTTTTACGAATGGAGAAATAGAGGATTATAAAAAAATAATTAAACTTTTATTTGAAGCAAATAATATGAGAGAATACACTCTGAAATTAGAAAAAAATTCTGAGTTACAACAAAATTTAGTCGAATTTTTAAATAATAAAAATCCAAACAGGGATATTTGTAGACCATTAAAATGATAGCTATTTTTGCTGGAAGCGGAAGTTTGCCAAAAGAGATCTTCTCTTCATTAAATAAACAAAAAAAAAAATACATTATATTTAATCTTTCAAATAAAAAGATAAAAAATTCTATTACTACTCAATTAGGTCAATTTGGAAAAATATTAAATATATTAAAACAAAATAAAGTTAACAAAGTCATTTTTGCTGGATACGTAAAAAGGCCTAATATTAGTAATTTAAAATTTGATTTAAAGGCAGTCACCTATTTACCAAAATTAATAAAAGTATTTAGAAAAGGTGATGGTAATATTCTCAATTTTGCAACGCAGATTCTAAAAAAAAATAAAATTAAAGTGATTGATAGCCACCAATATTGTAAACATTTGCTTGTAAATAAAACTATTTCTAAATCTAAACCTAGCAGCAATGATATAAAAGACTATTATAAAGGAAGAAAAATTTTAGACGCATTAAGTAAATTTGATAATGCTCAAGGAGTTGTATTAGATGAAGGATATGTAATGGCAATAGAGTCGGCTGAAGGTACAGATGAAATGCTCAAAAGAGTTGCTAAATTACGCTCGCGTAAAAATAAAAAATCAGGCGTCTTAATTAAGCTTCCAAAGAAAAAACATAGCCTAAGTTATGATCTACCAACTATTGGCTATAGAACTATTCAATTATGCATTAAATCAAAGTTAAATGGTATTTTTCTAAAAAAAAATCAAAATATTTTTCTAGATCAAAAATCAGCAATTAACTTGGCAAATAATAACAATTTTTTTATTTCAGCAATTTGATGAAAAAAAAAATTTTTGTTATAACAGGAGAGATATCAGGTGACATTCTTGCTTCTGAGATAATAAGTCATTTAAATTTTAAAAGTTTTAATATTGAAGGTATCACTGGTTATAATTTAAAAAAAATGGGCATTAAGGGACCATTTGAAAATAGTGATATTACTTTTTTTGGTATCACCGATGTTTTAAAAAATTTTTTTTATATAAAAAATAAAATTGATCAAACAGTTAAATACATAGAAAATTTTAAACCCGATATTGTTTTTTCAATAGACTCACCTGATTTTGTTTTTAGAGTGATAGATAAAATAAAAAAAAGAAAAAAAATTAAAACAAAATTTTTTCATTTTGTTGCACCATCAATTTGGGCGTGGAGAGAGGGTAGAGGTAATAAAATTAAAAAATTACTTGATAAAATTTATCTACTTTTTGAATTTGAACAAAAATATTTTAATAAATATAACATTAGCAATCAGTTTGTTGGTCATCCTTTTTTTAATAATTTTACACATACAAATTCAAATTACAGTATTCAAGAAAATCTATTATCTTTTTGCCCTGGCAGTAGGAAAAAAGAGATAACAAGTTTTATGCCAATATTTCTAGAAATAATAAATCATTACACTGATAAATTTAATTATCATTTTGCATTAACAAAGGGTACTGAAGAAATTGTTATGAAGTATTTAAGTAAATTAAAAAATATTAAATATTTTGTACACACTGATGATGATTTAAAAAACGAATATTTAAAAAAATCTTTAATTGCAATATCAAAGTCTGGAACAATAAGCTTAGATTTATGCAAGAATCAGGTACCTTTTTTTACAATTTACAAACTAAGCTGGATAAATTATTTAATTATAAAACCTTTTGTGAAAGTGAAATACGTTAATATAATAAATATTATTTCAGATAAAGAAATTATACCTGAATTTATTCAATATAATTGTACTTCAAAAAAAATAATATCCAAGCTAGAGGATTTTTTAACAAATAAACAAAAATTTAAAGAACTTGTGCATAATTACAATTCAATAATAGATAAATTCTCTAATAAAGATTCTTCAAAACAAATAGCCAATGATATAATAAAAAATTTATCTTAATTATCTTTTGCTTAGTTCTTTAAATTCTCTCGGGTTAGGTCCCGTATATAGTTGTCTCGGTCTTCCTATTTTCATTTTATTGCCTATCATCATTTCTTTCCAGTGAGCTAACCACCCAACTGTTCTTGCCAATCCAAATATTACAGTAAACATTGCCGTAGGAAAGCCCATTGCACTAAGTGTTATTCCAGAATAAAAATCGATATTTGGGTATAGTTTCTTTTCAATGAAATATTCATCATTGAGTGCAATTTTTTCAAGTTCTTTCGCAACCTGTAATAACTTGTTATCTGTATTTCCTATTTCATTTAATACATCATGACATGTTCTCTGCATTACTTTAGCTCGTGGATCATAGTTCTTATATACCCTGTGACCAAAACCCATCAATTTAAATGGGTCAGTTTTATCCTTGGCTTTTTTTATATACTGAGGAATATTTTTAACATCTCCAATTTCTTTCAGCATATTTAATGCGGCTTCATTTGCTCCACCATGCGATGGACCCCATAAAGATGTAAATCCTGTTGAAATAGAGGCAAATGGATTAGCTCCTGACGACGCTGCGAGTCTCACAGTAGATGTAGATGCGTTCTGTTCATGATCAGCATGTAAGATAAAAATTTTATCTAAAGCTTTAGCAAAAACTTTATTAATTTTGTATTTTTCTGCAGGAACCGCAAAACACATTTGCATAAAATTTTCAGAATAATCCAAAGTGTTATCCGGATATACAAAAGGCTGTCCTAAACTATATTTAAAAGCCATTGCAGCCAAGGTTGGAATTTTTGCCACCATCCTTCTTGCTGAAATACGTCTTTGCTCTGGATCTTTAATGTTAATTGAATCTGGATAAAAAGCAGACAATGCTGCAACACAAGCTACCATTATAGCCATTGGGTGGGCTCCCCTTCGAAATCCATTAAAAAAAACTCTAATTTGTTCATGAACCATCGTATGATTTTTTATTGCATTTGAAAATTCATCCCATTCTATTTTAGTTGGCAGTTCACCGTACCAAAGTAAATATGCTATCTCTAAAAAATTACTTTTTTCCGCAAGGGTATCCATCGGATAACCTCTGTAATAACATTGACCTTTATCTCCATCTATATATGTTATAGAGGATTCGCAACTTCCAGTTGATGTAAAACCTGGATCAAGAGTAAAATGATCTGTTTTAAAGTATAGTTTTGAAACATCAATAACAGAAGGTCCCACCGACCCTTTCTTGATAGGAAAATCAAATTCTTTATTACCAATTTTTATTTTAGCATTATCACTCATTACGAAAGTTTATTATCAGTTTTATTTATTAATGTCTAATTTATATGTGACGTTTTAGTCTTAGTATAGTTTCATTTAAGCCAAGTATTTTAATTATATCTTTTATACTTGGTGCTTTTAGTGATCCTGTTAGAATCATTCTTAGCGGTTGGCCAAGATCTTTAAATTTAATATTATTTTTTTTTAAAACTAATTCTGAAACTTCTGTAATTTTGGTATCACAATAATCATTAATCTTTGATAGTTCATTTAGAAAGTCAATTAAATAAACTTTATTTTTGGTATTAATTAAATTACTTTTAAGTATTAAACTTTCATCATATTTAAAGATAAAACTAGAATTATCATAAATATCACTGAGTGTTTTAGCTTTATTTTTTAGAATATTTATATTTTTAGAAATTTTTTCTATTGTATCTATTTTAAGACTTTGTTTAAATTCATTTACATAAAGTAAAAAATTTTCAATAAGTTCTTTTTCATTTAGACTTTTTATATAATATTCATTTAAGGATTTAATTCTTTCAAAATCTAATTTAGATGGGGATTTGCCAATATTTTTTAAGTTAAAAAACTTTATACTTTCTTCATTATTGAATATTTCTTTATCTTTGTAAGACCAACCCAGTCTCAAAAGATAATTTCTTAAGGCAATTGGTAGAATTCCAATTTTTTTATAATCATCTGTAGTTGACGCATTTTCTCGTTTTGAAAGCTTTTTACCACTCTCTGAATGAATTAACGGAATATGAAAATATTTTGGAACTTTCCAATCCATAAATCGGAATAGTATAATTTGTTTTACTGCATTAATTTTATGATCATCTCCCCTTATAACATGACTAACTTTCATAAGTTTATCATCTACAGAGGCTGATAAATTATAAGTTGGAAAACCATCAGACCTGAGTAATATAAAATCTTCTATAGTATTTGTTTCTATTTCTACATCGCCCTGCACACCATCATACAAAGTTATTTTTTTATTTTTTTCAACTTTTAATCTAATAACAAATGGTAAATTTTTTTCATCTTTTATATTTCTACACTTGCCACTATAAATATAATTAATTCCCTTTTTTTTTGTTTCATTTCTTTCCAATTCTAGTTCTTCTGGAGTGCAATAACATTTGTATGCTTTTTTTCTTTTCAAAAGTTCTTTAGCTATATTTATATGTTCGTCAATATTTTTAGATTGGTAAATTTCTTGGCCGTCGAAATTTATTCCCAACCATCTCAAACTTGATATTATTTGATTTTCAAATTTTTTTTCAGATCTTTTTTTATCAGTATCTTCAATTCTCAATAAAAATTTACCATTTTGATTTTTGGAATATAGAAAATTAAATAATGCTGTTCTAGCTCCCCCAATATGCAATTTTCCAGTTGGTGATGGAGCAAATCTAGTTATTACCATAATAATACTAGAGTAATATATTATAAATTTAAAAGTTTCTATACAGCGACACCAATATACCTTGAATTTTTACTCTTTCAGGATTGAATATCCTTGTTTCATACGCTGGATTTGCACTTTCAAGTGCTATAGAATTTGTTTTTTTTCTTAATCTTTTTAATGTTGCTTCATGATCGTCAATTAGTGCAACCACTATTTTCCCATTATCAGCTGTATTAGTTTTTTTAATTATTACTATATCACCGTTATTAATACCTGCATTTACCATACTGTCACCCTCAACTTTTAATCCATAAAAATCATCATTGTTATTACCTAAATTAGGAGGGTAGGGAATATTTTCTGTAGCATCTTCTATTGCTTCAATTGGTAACCCTGCTGCAATTTTTCCTATAATTGGAATAAATTTTTCTGATTTTTTCTTTTTATATTCTTTATCCAAACCACCAGAAATTATACTGGGAGTGAAGTTGTTGTATAGATCTTTGACACCAGCATTTTCAGGCAATTTGACTACTTCTAGTGCCCGTGCTTTATGCGCTAATCTTTTGACAAAACCGCGTTCCTCTAGAGCTGATATAAGCCTATGGATACCTGATTTTGATTTTAAATTGAGAGACTCTCTCATCTCATCATACGAAGGTGAGACACCATCATTTTTCAACTTTTCGTTGATATAAATCAGCAAATTTTTTTGTTTTTTTGTAAGCATAGAACAAAACCTAAACTTTTTTTGTTCTATAAAAGTTCTTTTATAATTGCAATTATAAAATAATCAATTAAATCAATAACTTATTAAATAAATTTTTGAAAACACTCTTTAATTGAATCAGATTTGATTAATGATTCTCCAATTAAGTAATTATTAATACCAGTTTCATTTTTAATTTTAATCAAATCATTTTTATCTTTAAAACCACTCTCAGATATCAGTGTCTTGTTTTTTAATGAACTTTCAAATTCTTTAAATATTCTAATAGTGTTATCTAATGATACTTCAAAATTTTGTAAATTTCTGTTGTTTATTCCTATAATAGCTCCACTAAAATTTAAAGCAATTTCCATTTCTTTCTCGTTGTGAACTTCCAGAATATAATCCATTCCCAATTCTAATGATACATTAATTAAACTTTTGATCATTTCATTGCTAGTTGCACTAATAATTATTAGAATACAATCTGCACCATTTTTATTGGCTTCATAAACTTGATAAGTGTCAATAAAAAAATCCTTATTTAATATTGGGATGTTATATTTTTTTTTAATATCACCAATATATTTTTTGTTTCCTAAAAAATATTTTTTCTCTGTAAGAACAGATAGGCAGGCGGCATTATTTTCTACATATTTACCAGCAATATCTAAATGGTTAAAATTTTCAACTAGGATTCCTTTAGAGGGACTTGCTTTTTTAATCTCAGCGATAATAGCTGGAATATTATTATTTTTAAACTTTTTAAGATTTTGTGAAAATAAATTTTTTTTAAATGATATACATTTTTTAATTTCATTTAATGGATATAGAATTTTATCTGTTTCTACTTCTTTTTTTTTATCAATAATTATCTTTTCTAAAATGTTCATGTTTTTATAGTACAATAGTAATTGTATACTTTACCTGATGTGATATGTTTTTTTGAAAATAAATATGCTTCATTAATTTGAGAAAATTTTTCTAAAACAATTAAACCTGCAGCAACATTTAATGATATTATTTCAAGTAATGCGCCCTCATTTCCTTTAAAAACTTCTAAAATTTTTTTTGAATTATATTTGGCGTCACCTCCAACAATGTCGTTAAAATTATATTTTGTCTCAATAAAATGTGATGGATTTATTTCAAAAGACTTTATATTTTTATTTTTGAGTTCATATACTTTAGTTTTATTAAAAATCGAAATTTCGTCTAAACCATCATAGCTATGAAAAACCCATGCTTTATCTAATTTTAAATTTTTTAAAACTTTTATATATTTTTCTAGAATATCCATAGAAAAAACTCCAATGCACTGCCTATTTACTTTGGCTGGATTACAAAGCGGACCGAGAAGATTAAATATGGTTCTTTTTTTTAATTCCTTTCTTACTGTTGCCACATTTTTCATCGCTGAATGATATTTTGGAGCAAACATAAAAGCAAAATTATTCTTGTAGATTAATTTTTCAACTTCTTTAGGATTTAAATCGATATTTATATTAAGCATTTCTAAAACATCTGCAGAGCCCGATTTAGACGAAATACTTCTATTGCCGTGTTTTGCAACCTTGTGGCCCATACTTGCCAAGACTAAAGCAGAAGCAGTTGAAATATTAATTGTGCTTTTCTCATCACCTCCAGTACCGCAGGTGTCAATTATATCTCCCTCAATATTTACTTTCAAAGATTTTTCTTTGAGGACTATAGCCCCACCGGTAATCTCTTCAACGGACTCACCTTTATCTGATAAATTAACTAATACTTCCTTTATAGTCTGGTCAGACATTTTACCATTCATAATTTCTTGAAAAAGAAATTTGCTTTCCTCAATATTTAATGATTTTTTATCTGATGTTTTACTAATGATATTTTCTATTTTCATAAATTAATAAAATTGTTTATAATTTTTTGACCTTGTTTTGTTTCATAGCTTTCCGGGTGAAATTGAATACCATATAATTGGTATTTTTTATGTTGTATTGCCATGATTATATTATCTTCCGTTTGTGCAGTTATTTCAAATGATTTGTGAAGGGTTTTATTTTCAATTATTAAACTATGATATCTCGTAGCTCGAATTATTTTTGGTATATTTTTAAAAATACTACTTTTTTTAATTATATTAATCTTGCTAATTTTTCCATGCATTATTTTTTTTGCTTTAACTATCTTGCTTCCAAAGGCTTGAGCTATAGCTTGATGACCAAGACAAATACCAAGTATTGCTTTTTTACTATGATAACAATCAATTAATTTTAAACAATTTCCTGAATTATCAGGATTTCCTGGGCCAGGTGAAATTACAATTTTATTAAATTTTTCAAGATCTTTCATTCTAAATTTATCATTTCTAAACACCTCAACTTTACATTTTGTATTTTTTAAATAATGGTAAATATTAAATGTAAAACTATCGTAGTTATCAATTAAAGCAATTTTCATTTTGTGGCCTCGAGCAGTGCTTGAGCTTTATTCCTAGTTTCTTGATACTCTTTTTCTGGTACACTATCAGCAACTATTCCAGCCCCTGCTTGAACATAAATTTTTTTATTTTTCACCAATGCTGTTCTCAACGCAATGCATGTATCCATATCGCCATTTCCTGAAAAATAACCAACTCCTCCTGCGTACAGTTTTCTTTTTCTATTTTCAAGTTCATCGATTATTTCCATCGCTCTAATTTTTGGTGCACCTGAAACCGTTCCTGCTGGAAAGCCACTTAGTAAACCAGTCAATAGAGAAATATTTTTTTTAAATTTGCCATAAACATTTGATACGATATGCATTACATGAGAATATTTTTCGATTTTAAATTTTTCATTAACTTTTACCGAACCATCAACAGATGACCTACCGACATCATTTCTTCCAAGGTCCAAGAGCATAAGGTGTTCTGATAATTCTTTTGGATCGTTTAAGAGTTCATTTGCTAAATTTGCATCTTCTTTTTTGTTTCTACCTCTTTTTCTTGTTCCCGCAATTGGTCTTATAGTAATTATATCTTTCCTTACTCTAACTAAAATTTCAGGACTACTTCCAATAATTTGGAATTGGTCAAAATTAAAATAATATAAAAAAGGTGAGGGATTTGATTTTCTAATTTTTTTATAAATTTCAAGAGGTGGACTATTTAATTTTTTTTCAAATCTTTGGCTTAGTACAACCTGAAAAATATCACCAATAGATATGTATTTTTTTGCTTTCTTTACTAATTCTAAAAATTTTTTTCTACTAACATTAGATTTTATTTTTTCATCTCCAGAATAAATATTTTCCTTATTTATTTTAGTGGTATTTTTTTTTGTATCTATAATAACTTGTTTTCTTAAATTATTAAGTTCTCCTAAATAATTTGTTGTTTTTTTAAAATTTAATTTAATGAAATATAGTTTATTTTTTTGATTGTCATGAATGTATATAAAATTTGGTCTAATCAGTTTTACATCCGGAATTTGAAGGTCATCTAGATTATTATCAGGAATCTTTTCAAAATATCTTATGATATCGTATCCAAAGTATCCAGATAGTAACGTTGACATACTTGGAAGGTGTGCAGGAGTTTTGTAATTAAATTCTTTTATAAAATTTTCTAAAAATATTTGAGGTAAAATTTTTTTTTTAATTTTTTTTTTATTTAAAAATATATCTTTATTTTTTATCTCTAAAATTAAATCTGGTTTAAAACCAAATATAGTATACCTTCCTCTGGTTTTTGCTTTTTCAACGGATTCAAATATAAACGAATCAGTTTTATTTAAAACATTATCAATAAGTAATTCAATTTTTTTTAAAGATACTTTTTTTTCAACAATATAACAGAGTGAAATTTTATTTGTTTTTTTAATTTTTTCATAATCCACTTTGGTTTGATCTATCATTAGATACTTTTTTTAACTTGATTTAAAACTTTATTGTTCAAAATGACTGGATACTTTTTTATTAAGTATTTGTCTAAATCTCTCAATAGTAAAGCTCTAAAATCTTGCTTAACCTGATCACTCAGTGCTTTATCTAAGTTTTTTATTTTATTTTTGTTTTTTGATATTTTGTGAATTTTTACCAAATATACTTGATTATCTTGATGTAAATTTATAATAAGTTTTTTTTTTTGCATAAATATTTTTTCCATATTCCTTTGATTGAATATTTTTTTATCGTCTAAAACATTATTAAAAAAAATCTCTTCAATCTTAATATTATTATTTTTTGCAATATTAAAAAAAACACTACTATCTTGAGATTTCACTATATTATCTGCAAATATTTTATTTTTTTCTAAATTAATAATTACACTAATTTCCTTTTTAATTTTATCGTTTAAATTTACCTCATCTTTTTTTATAATATCTTGAATATTTAAAAGATATTTTACATTATTAATTTCGAAAATTTCAGTTTTAAAATCTTTGTTTAATGAAAACAATGGTTTTGCAAAGCCAAAATTAACAGATTTTAATCTATTTTTATTTAATCCAAGTTTATTAATTTTTTCAATTTTTTTAGCTTTGAGTTTATATTTCTCTATAATTTTATCAAAACTTGAATTATTTATTATGTCATTCTCGATATTATCAATTGTTAAATAATAGTTATCATTTTCCTTTTTATACCCAAAACTTTGATAACTTAAACTCGCGTATCTACCATCTCTCATTTCACCTAGCGAAAATTTATTTTTGTTATTTATATAATATTCATTTATT
>CENP01237407.1_pt1 | contig 53163 bp, 50 predicted proteins | sample 361281 | NCBI WGS metagenome assembly CENP01 (sample SAMEA2591122, study PRJEB7988) | marine metagenome | biome: marine biome (ENVO:00000447); feature: deep chlorophyll maximum layer (ENVO:xxxxxxxx); material: saline water (ENVO:00002010), including plankton (ENVO:xxxxxxxx) | depth 70 m
CTGGTTTTCAAGACCAGTGCTTTCAACCGCTCAGCCACCTCTCCATTGATAATAGCGCATTTATAAATATTTATAGCCAAATATCAATAAATGACTTTCATTTTTGATTATGTTATCCAAAATAATGAACCTAATTAAAATATTGTTTTTTATCTTATTAATACTTAAGCCTGAAATATTAAGTGCAAACGAGAATTTTAATAATTGGGTCAAAAACTATAAAAAATACGCTGTTGGGCAAGGAGTAAGTCAAGCCACTGTTGACACAGCATTTATAAATGTAAAATTTTTAGAGAAAATAATAACTTACGATAGAAGACAGCCTGAATTTATAGAAAAAACAAATGTATATATAAAGAAAAGAGTAAATATTAAAAAAATTCAATCTGCCAAATCATTAATTAAATCAAATAGAGATCTACTTAATAAAATTGAAAAGGAATTCAATGTACCTGCAAATTATCTTGTAGCATTGTGGGGTATAGAAACTCATTTTGGAAGACACAAAGGTAAAGTTGATATTATATCTGCATTATCTACTCTCTCATATGATAAAAGAAGATCTGAGTTTTTTTCTAAAGAGCTTTTAATATTATTAAAATTAATAGATAAAAAAATTATTAAATTAGAATCATTAGTTGGTTCCTGGGCAGGAGCACATGGAAATTTTCAATTTATGCCATCATCTATTCAAAACTTCGCCATAGATTACGATAATAATAATAATATTGATTTATATGTTTCCTTAAATGACTCATTTGCATCTGCAGCAAATTATTTAAGGGAAATTGGATGGGATGAAAACCCATGGGGATTTAAAATTAAATTAGAAAAAAAAATTAATTCAAAGTATGTGGGTACGGATGCAAGAAAACTTAAAAAAAAATTATCAATAAAAAAATGGAAAAAATTAGGAGTCAAATTGCCTAACAGCGTAAAAATAAACGAAAATTTAAAAGCAAGACTTATTAGACCCGATGGTAAAACTGGAGACTATTATTTAGTACTTAATAACTATGAAAAATTATTACATTGGAACAGATCTTTGAGATTTGCTATTACAGTTGGAATTTTTGCTGATTACTTAAAAAATGTATAGATTTTTATATTTATTATTTTTATTTTTATTTTCATGTATTTCGCAACAAGTTATATATGAAAAAAAAGGTTTTTTAGTTTTAAATAATGAAGGCATTATTGCAATTAAAAATATAAAAAAAAATAAATTAGTTAAAATAATAAATATTGAAAATATGAATTATGTAAAAGTTACTACTAATGCAGATTATAAAGGCTTGGAAAATAGAGTAGGTAATGTTGATTTAGTTACTTTTAATAATTTAAAACTTTCAAAAAAATTTCCCTTAGTTCTTGTTGAAGAGTCAATTGAAAACCCAAAATTTATTGCAAAAAAAGCTAAAATATTTGATAAAGAAAAGAAAGTTGCATCCTCAGTTTTTCGTGAAGAAATTAACATGGAAATTAGCAGTGAAACAGATAAAAATATTTATCTAGAATATGGCCCCTTTCACAATAAATTATATGCCAATGTTTTAGTTAGAAACCTTAAAAAAAATATAAGTAAAAAAAAAATAGTTATAAAATTAAAAAAAAATGATAATTATGTATCTGTAGGACCCTTAGTAAATTTAAAAGAGTTTGACAATTATAGCAATAAATTAAATAAACTAGATGGATATAATATAATTATAAAATGAAAAAAACTGTTTTCTTAATAATACTTTTAATTTTTCCTTCATTGGCTGATTCTAAAATAAGCACCTCAGCATCTCAAGCAATAGTTATAGACGTCAGTTCAGAAAAGATTTTATATGAAAAAAACTCAGATCAAAAAATTTCACCTGCTTCAATGACAAAAATAATGACAAGCATTGTAGCATTTGACCTAATTAAAAAGAAAGAATTATCAATAAACGAAAAATTTCTTGTATCGAACAAGGCCTGGAGGATGTCAAAAAGTGGTTATTCTTCGATGTTCATACTACCCAATGATAAAATCTCTGTTTTAAATTTGTTAAAAGGTATAATTATTGTTTCAGGTAATGATGCTTGTATAGTTTTAGCGGAAGGCATAGCTGGAACAGAATCTGCTTTTGCAGATTTAATGAATGAAAAGGCTATTGAAATTGGATTAAAAAATACTAACTTCACTAATTCATCAGGAATTTACGATGGAAATAATTTTTCAACTGTTTCCGACATAGCAATGATGTCAATTTACATGATCAAGAATTATCCTGAGCTTTATAAACTTTACGCAGAAAAACAATTTACTTGGGATAGAACTGGTGGAGAACCAATAAAACAGGGTAACAGAAATGTTTTACTATATAGAAACGTAGGCGCTGATGGAATAAAAACAGGTCATTTGTCTGACTCGGGTTATTCTTTGGCAGCAACAACAAAATTGAATGACAGAAGAATAATTAGCGTAATAAGTGGGACTAAATCGTCATCAGAAAGAACAAAAGAAAGCTTAAAATTGATTAATTATGCAAAGATTAGATACGACTTGTTAAAAATTCCTAAAGATATCGATATAAAAATTAAGTCATGGAATATCAATGTTGGGCACGTTACTGGTAAATTACGCGATGATTTATTCATTACTACAGAAAAAAGAAAAAAAAATAAAATAAAAATTTTAGCAAAGGTAAAAGAACCAATAAAATCAAATATTAAAATAGGCGATGTATTGGGCAAATTAGAAGTTTATTATGATAACGAATTAATTAAATCCAAAGAAATTGTTTCAAATACTGATGCAGAAAAAGTAAATTTTATGAAAAGATTTTTAAATTCTATAAGTTTTTTTGTATGGGGTTAAAAAATGAAAAAATTTATAACATTTGAAGGAATTGACGCATCTGGAAAATCTACACAAATTAAAATAATTTATAAACTTTTAAAAAAAAAAAATAAAAAAGTTTTCATAACAAGAGAACCAGGCGGTACAATTTTGGCTGAGAAAATTAGAAATTTAATAATTAACAGTAATTTCACGCCTTTAACAGAACTAATGCTTTTTTATGCCGCAAGATACGACCATTTTAAAAAAATCAACTACTATTTAAAAAAAAAATATATAGTGCTATGTGATAGATATATTCATTCAACCTATGCTTATCAACATCACGAACAAAAAATAGATAAAAAACTGATAAATTTCTTACAAAACATTATTGGGAAAAATTCATATCCAGATTTAACTTTTTTAATAGATTTGCCATCTGTTTTGGCAAAAAAAAGGATCAAATTAAGAAGAAAAAGTAAAGATAAATTTGACAATTATGATTTAAAAAAAATAAATATTATTAGAAAAGCTTTTTTAAAAGAAAAAAAGAGAGATAAAAAAATATTTTTAATAAATGGTGCATTAACTAAAAACCAAGTAACAAACCAAATAATCAAAATATTAATAAAAAAGAAAATTTTAAATGGATAATAATAATTTTTTATCTGATCAACTCAAAATGTTTATTGATTTAAATAATAAAAATACTTTTCCAAGTCCTATTTTATTTTTAACTAATGATGTTAATAGAGTTTTTTTTTTCGCAAAAAGGCTTGTCAGTGAATTTATTGGATTAAAATATAGTTGCGAGGAGGATGATATTATTTTTAAAAATAGATTTGATATTTATTTGTTAGATTTAACTAAGTCTACCGGTATTGATTTAATACGAGACTTAATAAAATTCACAAATTTAGGAACTTTAAATAAAAATAATAAATATGTTTTAATTAATAACATTTCTTATTTAAATAACTTCGCGACAAACTCATTACTTAAAACATTAGAGGAAAATATTGATAATTGTAATTTTATTTTAGTATCATCTGTAAACGACAATATTTTGGGTACTATTAAATCACGTTGTTTTACATTTAAATATTTTTTTAAAAAAAATGATATAATAAAAAGTAAAAACCTTGATATAAATCAATGTATAGAAAATTATAATAATGAAAAGTCTAATCAAAATTACAAAATGGTTAAATTTGCTTTACTTAATCATTTTGAGGAAAATAATATAAATAATTACGAAAGCTTAATAAGAAAATTTAAAATTTTAGACAAATCAAAAAAATTCAATCAAAATTTAAAAAATTTAATTTGATATTAATGCCCAAAAATTTTTTTATAACTACACCAATTTATTATCCTTCTGGCAAGCCACATATGGGCCATGCATATTCCAGTATATTAACAGACATAATTGCAAGATTTAAGAGACTTGAAGGTTATGAGGTATTTTTTTTAACTGGTACAGACGAGCACGGGTTAAAAATACAAAAATCAGCAGAAAAAGATAATAAAAATCCAATAGATTTTTGTAACGAAGTATCAGAAGTGTTTAGAAATTTATCTAATCAACTAAACTTAAGTAACTCTGATTTTATAAGGACAACAGAAGATAGACATAAAAAAGTTGTTCAACAACTTTGGGGAATTTTGAGCAAGAAGGATCAAATATATTTGTCAAAATATTCAGGTTGGTATTCAATTTCAGATGAGGCTTATTATACAGAAGAGGAGGTTTTTGAGGAAGATGGTAAAAAAAAATCAATAACTAGTGGTAGTGAAGTTGAGTGGATGGAAGAGGAGAGTTATTTCTTCAAATTGTCAGGTTTTGAAAAAAAACTATTATCTTTTTATGAAAAAAATCCAGATTTTGTTCAACCAGAATCAAGAAAGAACGAAGTTGTAAGTTTTATAAAACAGGGATTAAAGGATTTGTCCGTTTCAAGAACTACTTTTAATTGGGGTATAAGTGTACCAGGTCACAAAAAGCATGTTATTTACGTCTGGTTAGATGCGTTAGTAAACTATGTTAGTGCATCTAACTACTTTAACAAGGATCAGCACGCGCCATGGCCTGCTGATATTCACATAATCGGTAAAGATATTCTGAGATTTCATGCAGTATATTGGCCTGCTTTTTTAATGGCAGCAGAGCTACCTTTGCCCAAAAAAATTTTTAGTCATGGATGGATTCTTTCAGGCGATGAAAAAATGTCAAAATCTAAAGGAAATATTTTAGACCCAATTGAATTGATAAATCAATATGGTGTAGATGAAATTAGATATTATCTTGCTAAAGAAGTTGTATTTGGATTAGATGGAAAGATAAACAAAGATAACATAGAAATTTGTATAAACGATTTAGCTAATAATATTGGAAATCTTACACAAAGAGTTTTTACTTTGATTGAAAAATATTATGATTTAAAAATGCCAAATACATCAGATAATCATACTAAAAATTCAATAACAATCATAGATTCTAAAAATTTTGTTCAATATTTACGTAATCTTGAAATACATAATTATATAAAAGAGATTAATAAATATTCTTCTAAAATCAACAAATATGTAAATGATAATGAGCCATGGAATAGAAAACTAAACAGTGATACGAATATTAAAAATATACTAAATACATCTATAAATTCTATCAAGAATATATTTATATTATTGCATCCAATAATGCCAAAAAAATCAGAATATTTTTTAAATTTACTTGGATTAAAATCTTTTAGTATAAGTAATTTAAAAATAGATATTCCAGAAGGACAAAAACTATCTAAACCAAAGATTTTATTCAAAAAATATTAATGGAACTAATAGACTCACATTGTCATTTATATTATGAGCCAATGCTTAACAATTATAAAGAATTAATAAAAAATTGTAGAAAAAAGGGAATAAATAAACTTTTAACTATTGGTGTAAATCTAGAGACATCAATTTTAAATTCGAAATTAAGCGTTAAATATAAAGAAATTTATGCAACAGTTGGTCTTCATCCAAATAACATAGATGAAATTTTTAATGATGAAGATTATAAAGGTTTAATAAATAAAAATAGAAAAATTATAGGTATAGGCGAAACTGGTCTTGATTATTATAGAACTAAAACCAAACTTGACATACAAAGAAAAAATTTCATCAATCATATAATTTTAAGTAAAAAATGTAATTTACCCTTAATAGTTCATACTAGAGATGCAGAAAACGATACGATTCAATTATTGAAATTGCATATGAAAAATCCTGAACCTAAATTAATTATACATTGTTTTACTGGTACTAAAAATTTTGCTAAGAAACTTTTGGATTTTGGTGCTTATATATCTTTCAGTGGAATTATCACATTTAAAAAAAATAACGAACTAAGAGAGGTTGTAAAATATGTTCCTGAAGACAGAATATTAATAGAAACAGATTCACCTTATTTATCTCCAGAACCATACAGAGGTAAAAAGAATACCCCTGAGAATTTAGATATTATTGCCTTTGAGGTGGCAAAAATTAAAAATATTAATGAAAAAATGGTGTATAAAATTACAACAAATAATTTTAATAAAATATTTAAATTGATATGAGAAAAATAGCTGTAGTACTGCCTTTAACTGAAAATTATTCTATAAAATATTCTGGAGCTGTTTCTTTATTTACAAAAGAGTATACACGTAAAAGCAAATTTAAATATAAAATTTATGGAAGCACAGAAAAGAAGGATATCGTCGATAGAAATTATAAAAATATTAAAATCGGAAAAATTAAGATAAGAAGTTCAAATGTTGAGTATGCTGAATTATTAGTTAAAGAAATCAAAAAGTTTAATCCTGATATTATAGAAATTCATAACAGACCACAAATAGCAAATTTATTAAAAAATGAAATGAAAAAAAAAATAATTCTTTATTTTCATAATGATCCAATTAATCTCAGAGGCTCAAAAACAGGAAAAGACAGGGAATTTCTTTTAGAAAGTATAGATAAAATACTTTTTGTAAGTTCATATTTAAAAGATCAATTTTTTAAAGATATTAGCTTTAAAAACTCAGATAAAACTCAGGTTGTATACGCAGGAGTCAAGAAAGAAAATACTTTTCCATTAAAAAAAAATACAATAATATTTGCGGGCAAATTAAACACTTCTAAAGGTTACGATATTTTTGGCAAAGCTGCTTTACGTATCTTAAAAATTCACAAAAAATGGACTGTGGAAGTTGTGGGTGATGAACCTAGAGAGAAAATAGCTTTTTCACATGCAAGATTTAAAAATTTAGGATGGCTAAAATACGCAGATACAATCAGAAGAATTAGAAAAGCCGCAATAAGCGTAATTCCTTCTAGATGGGAAGAGCCCTTAGGTCGTGTAGCAATAGAGTCTGGTGCCGCGGGATGTGCAACGATAATTTCTGACAAGGGTGGGCTGCCAGAAACGTTAAAATACAAGATAACACTTGATCAACTTGATGAAAATTCACTCTTTAATGCAATTAATAATATTATTAAAAATAAAAAATTAAGAAAAGATTTGCAAAAAAAAGCATTTAAAAACCATGTACATGATATTAATAAAATAAGTAAAGAACTAGATAGAATCAGAAATAATCTTATAAATAATAAAATTAATATTAATTTAAATCGACCTATAAAAGTAATGCATATAGCTGATACTCATATCAGGCACAATGGGAGGCTATATTATTCAACATCAAAAAAAATTAACAATGGTTTTTTATTAAATAATTATAATGTACTATCAATAAGTGATAGAGATATTTTAAGTACATCAAAAAATATTTATGATTTAGAGGGAAAAAGAAATTTATCTAAAATAGTATTATCATCAGTCAATAATTTTAAACCAGATATTATTATGCTAGGCCACGCTGATAATTTAATGCTAGAACCCTTATATAAAATTAAGAAAAATTTTTCGGGAGTTAAAATTTCACAATGGTTTCTCGATCCATTAATTAAAACCGGACCTGATTTTGTAAAAAATAGAACTAGAATATTATCCAAAAGTGACATTGTTGATACAAATTTTGTGACAACATCACCTGATCAAATATCATTCTTAAATAAAAAAAATAGTTTTTTTATTCCCAATCCGGCAGATCCATCAATTGATGTTAATAGCTTTTTTAATTATAAAAAATCATTTGATATATTTATTGCTATAAGTCATGGTCAGCATAGAGGTACGTTGAAAAAAAATCACTCGGATCCGAGAGAAAAATTTATAAAAAAAATAGTTAACAATTGTGCAGATTTATCATTCAAAATTTATGGAATGAACAATAATCAACCAGTATGGGGTGATGAGTTCTTCGAGAAATTGTCATCTTGTAGATTAGCGATTAATATTAGTAGGGGAGAACCCATTAAATACTACTCAAGTGATAGAATCACGTCAACCATGGCAAATGGTGTAGCAACTATATGTGATAGAAAATATTATTTTCAAGATTTCTTTAATAAAGACGAGCTTATAATTTACTGTAATGAAACTGATTTGATAGAAAAAATTAAATATTATAAAAATAATGAAAACGAACTTTCTAAAATAGGCAAAAAAGGTAGACTCAAATATTTTAAGCTATTTAACAACAAATTAGTTACCAATTATATGATAGGTAAATCTTTAGACTTATCTTTTGATAAACGTGATTGGATGAAATAGTGATTTGTTCAATCATTATTCCAACGTTTAATAATTTTCATTACCTAAGACTAACTATTGATAGTATAAAAAAAAATTCCAATTATAATCACGAAATTATAGTACATGTTAATGAAGGGTTAGATGATACATTAAGCTTTTTAAAGAAAAATAATATTGTTCATACGTTCTCACCAAAAAATTTAGGACTATGTTCTGCAACTAATATTGCATCGAAAAAAGCTACTACTGATTTTATTTTATATTCACACGATGATATGTATTATTGTCCAGGTTGGGATCTTGCTTTAGAAAAAGAAGTTAATAATTTGCAGCATAATTTATATTATTTTTCATCTACTATGATTGAACAAAATTCCGGTCATATTGCATTTGATTGTGGGTCGACTTATGAAAATTTTAACGAAAGTAAATTATTGGAAAATTACAATAAACTTAATTATTACGATTATCAAGGTTCGCATTGGGCCCCACATTTGATTCACAGGACGCTTTGGGACCAAATCAATGGTTTTAGTCAAGAATTCGATCCAGGTATAGGCTCTGATCCAGATTTAAACATGAAGCTTTGGAAAGCAGGTGTAAGAATTTTTAAAGGTTTGAATAAATTTAAGGTTTACCACTTTGGGTCTATATCATTAAGAAAAAAACCTGAACTTAAAGTAAATAAAGGAACAAACACATTTTTAAAAAAATGGGGTATAACTCCGGTTTTTTTTACTAAACATTATTTAAAAGGTGGTTTATTCTCCGATAATACAATTAGCACTATGCCATATAGTGGGCCATTAAACGAACCAAAAATAAATTTATCTTATCTTGTGGGAAAAATAATATGTGGACTAAAATTTTTAAAATTAATAATATTAAAAAAGTGATAAATTATCAGTTATATGGATTAAGGCTTTTTATTTTTAATATTTTTGTAAAATTGATAAACTTTACCAATTCTAAATTTTCTAAAATTAATATTTTGCTTGCATTTATTGCAATTTTTAATTTCAACGTATTTTATTGGTCTACTCACTTGATATTTTATTTAAAGCATTATTTTTAAATAAATCAGCTTCTTTGATATATCTACGCACCATGTCTACAGATTTGTGACCTGTCATTGCCATTATATTTCTTTCACTAGCTCCAAGCTCTGCTGTACTTGTTGCAAAGCCGGATCTCAAACTATGTCCAGCATATTTTTTATCATCTAAGCCTGCATTCAACGCATGTTTTTTGATTATTAAAGCAACGTTTTTATCTGAAATAGGAAAAAGTAAGTCATTTTTATTTATTTGCATCCATTTTCTAAGATGATCAACTGGGCAATATTCAAGACTTCTAAATGAGGGGATTGCTTTAATCATGCCTTCTCCAGATTGATCTGATTTGGATTTTTTTACGAATATTTTTACACCCTCTTTGACAAATTCAATATCATCTTTAGTTATAGAAACCAGTTCTGACCTTCTAAACCCGCCGGAGAAACCTATTAAAATCAACGATTTATCTCTTAATTTTTTCAATTCACTTAACTCAGACTTATTAATTCCTTTAATTATTTCTTTTATATCGGCAAACATTAGTGGTTTTTTACTTTTTTGAAAAACACCTATTTGTCTTTTAATGCCTAATAAGTTTTCAACGATTATTGGATGCTTAGTATCTAAATAATGACCTTTATACCTATGCATGATGTTAATAGAAGCCAGACGTCTTTTTAATGTGCTGTATTTTGATTGTTTTGACAAATACGTTAGATATAGAGAAACTATTTTAGGCTCAGTAGGCATGCTTTTCATAGAATGTTTAGAACAAAAAAGCTCAAAGTCTTTAAAATCTGATTTGTATGCACGAATTGTATTTTTTGCTTTTGACAGTTTTAAATTGTCTAAAGTTTTAATTTCTAAATTTTTAATATCAGTTGTTAAATTATTCATAATTTCCGATAACCATTAATTATCGGAATATATATATATTAGCATTACCTTTTGTCAATACTTAATATTTAAATAAAAATTAGCTAATATAATAATTATTTTATTTTAAAATATTCAATAAATACAATATTTTATTAAATATATCTAATACATGTATTAAGAATTAGGTAACGTATATTGACCTAGACAAATTAAATAAAATAAATTAATTAATTCTTCTTTTCCAGGAATCTTTGATTTAGCCATCTCTGTTCTCCTGGAAAAGCTCAAAAAACTATTTTTTAGGGTTTATAGAACCTGCGGACATAATAAATTTAGAAGCATCCTCAAAATTCATATCTAAGGAGATTAAATCTTCTTTAGGAACCATTAAAAGAAAGCCACTTGTGGGATTTGGCGTTGTAGGGACAAAAACATTAACTAGTTTACGATTTAATTTATCGCTGATCTCACCCTCATTTTCATTAGTTGCGAAACCAATTGACCAGATACCTTTCCTTGGATATTCCAATAAAACAATTTTTTTATTACTATTATCTTTGTTGGTAAAACTTTTGGTTAATTGACCTAATCCATTATAAATTGTTCTTAAAATAGGTATTTTATTTAATATTTTCTCGTTAATTAGTAGTAATCTTTTACCTAAAAATGTTAGGGACAAAAGTCCAATTAAAGTTAAAATTATAAATGTTATAAATATTTCTAAGCCAGGTATATCAAAGGGTAAATATTGATTTGGATTTATTGATTTTGGGAGTATTTTTTCTGAGATATTGATTATAAAAATTGTCAAATATACGGTTGCAGCTATTGGAATCATCACAACTACACCAGCTAAAAAATAGTTTCGTATTTTAGCTATTAAAGATTTTTTTTCTGGTTTTTTTAGAGGTTTATTGGTCATATTTATTATATTTGTAAATTCATCTTGAATCGAGCTTATAAATGTTTAATTTACACATTATTTTGTTAATTTAAACATGAAAAGACGTCAATTTTTAACATATTTAGGCTGCGGGTGTTGCGCTTTAGCTATTAATGCATGTGCAACAACCCCTATTACTGGTAGAAAACAACTTAAAATATATCCAGAGTCTATGATAAATGCTCAAGCCGCAAAGGCTTATAACCAGTTTAAGAAAAAAGCTAAATTAAGTAAAGATTTGGCAACTTTAAATAACATTAAAACTATCGGTAAGAAAATGGAGATCGCAATTGGTGAATATTTTAAGAAACAAGGGAAAAATGATCCAACCAAAAATTTTCAGTGGGAATATATATTGGTTGATGATGATAAAATGTTAAATGCTTGGTGTATGCCAGGCGGAAAAATAGCGGTATACTCTGGCATTTTAAAAGTTACAAAAAACACGGACGGATTAGCTAATGTGATGGGTCACGAGATAGCTCATGCTGTAGCAAAGCATTCTGTTGAAAGAGCAAGTGCTGCTACTGCTTTAAATGTTACAACGGCTGTTGCAGATGCATTACTTGGGGGCGCTATAAGTAGAACAAGAAATACTGTTGGACAAACTACAGGTGTAGATATTTTAAAAGTAGGCATATTTAACCCTTTTACAAGAAAACAAGAAACAGAGGCCGATTATTTAGGACTAGCGTTTTCATCGTTAACTGGTTACGATTTATTAGAAGCTTCAGAGTTATGGGTAAGAATGAGTAAATTGCAAAAAGGCAAGATCCCCCCTCAATTTCTTAGTACACACCCCTCACCCAGCAACAGAATAAGACAAATCAAACTTTGGATACCAGAAATAAGGGCTAGATTCCCCAGAATTAAAGGTATTTAGTTTTTTTTTTAAATTTTTTAAAGGTTATCGTTAAACAACTATCACAAATTTGTTTCTGTTTTGATCTATAAACTTGAGGGGATATTTTTACTTCCTTCTTGCAATTTTTGCACTTAACGAAATAAAATTTATTTTCACTCATTATATTGGTGAGCCCGACAAGGTTCGAACTTGTGACCCATTCCTTAAAAGGGAATTGCTCTACCTACTGAGCTACGGGCCCACGTTACATTTATATTTCTTTTAAACTTATATTCAATGCGTTAAAAAAACATGTTAATAATAAATTTTTATTAAAATATCAAGTAATTTGCTCAATTATTCAATATTTTAAAATTTTTTTTGTAAAAATTATCAAAATTCTTTATACTTATATTATATCTTATTTTGCCCATCAAATCTTGATAAAATGCGATATTGTGCCAAGTTAACAGTGTAGACGCTAGAATTTCATTTGTGTTAACAAGATGGTTTAGGTAATTTTTGCTATAATTTCTTGATGCAGGACAATTTACATTCTCATCTAAAACACTATCGTCATTAGCGTATTTTGCGTTTCGCAAATTTATTTTTCCGTTCCAAGTATAAGCCAAACCTGTTCTTCCAGACCTAGTAGGTAAAACACAGTCAAACATATCAATTCCTCTCTTTACTGATCCTAATATATCACCTGGAGTCCCTGTTCCCATTAAATAATGTGGTTTATTTTTAGGTAGATAATTCTTCAAACAATCTAATGTTTTAAACATTTCTAATTGACTTTCTCCGACTGCAAGACCCCCAATTGCGTAACCATCAAACGATATATCTAGTAATTTTTTTAAATTGTCTATTCTTAAATCATTAAATATGCCTCCTTGTACAATACCAAATAAAAATTTATCATTATTGATACCAAATTCTTTTTTTGATCTACAAGCCCATCTCAATGACAAATCAGTCGATTTTTGAATTGATTTTTTGTTTTTTGAATATTTTGGACACTCGTCAAAAACCATAACTATATCTGAATTAAGTTTTTTTTGAATATCAATACTAATTTCTGGTGATAAAAAAATTTTTTTTCCATCTACATGTGAATTGAAATAAACGCCATCTTCGATGATTTTAGTATTTTTAGATAAAGACATTACCTGAAAACCTCCAGAGTCGGTAAGTATAGGTAAATTACAATTCATAAATTGATGTAAACCACCCACTCTATGTATTCTCTCCACTCCGGGTCTGATACAAAGATGATAAGTATTACAAAGAATAATTTGAGATGAAGTATTTATGATTTGTTCGTTAGTAAGACCTTTTACAGTAGCCAAGGTTCCTACAGGCATAAAAGCCGGTGTATCTATTTCGCCTCTTTTTGTTTTTATTTTTCCTAATCTAGCATTGCCATCTTCTTTTATAAGATGAAAAGAGATTGACATATAAGATTATTTTATTTCTATTTTTTCAATATAATCCGGTTTATCTACAGATCCACTACCGGGCTCTCCTTTTTTTATTTGATCTACAATTTCCATACCAGATATAACTTTTCCAAAAACTGTGTACTGCCTATCTAAATGTGGCGCTGATTTAAAACAAATAAAAAATTGACTATTAGCGCTATCAGGATTAGCGGATCTTGCCATTGAAACTGTGCCTCTTTCATGTGGAATGTTATTAAATTCTGCTTTTAGATCTGGCAAATCTGAACTACCTGTCCCAACCATTTGCTGATTAAATTCATTTATATTTCCAAATTTAACATCTCCTGTTTGCGCCATAAAACCTTCTATAACACGATGAAAAGCAACACCATTGTATTTCCCTTCTTTTACTAATTTTAAAACTCTTTTAACATGGTTCGGCGCATCTTCATGAAATAATTCAATCTCGACTTGACCATATTTTAATTTCATAATTAATTTGTTTTCCATTGTGACTCCTTTATCTGAGGTTAATACAATGATTATCAATAATAATATATGAAATATTTTCATATTTTTTTAAATTTTTTTTTTAAAAGTAATAATACAGGTTTGGGTACAAATTTAGTTACATCCCCACCCAAGTAAGCAACTTCTTTTACCATATTTGACGATATTGCTTGATTTTGTATGTCAGCCATAAGAAATATAGTTTGAACATTTTTATTTAAATTATTATTCATACCGGCTAATTGAAATTCATATTCAAAATCAGCAACTACTCTTAAACCTCTTATTAAAATTTTTGAATTAATTTTCTTACAAAAATTTATAGTTAATCCACTAAAATTTACAGTTTTGATTTTCTTTGTTGACTGTTTTGGCAATAATTTTAAAGTTTTTATAATAATTTCTTCTCTCTCTTTAATGTTAAATAAAGTTTTTTTATTTTTATTATGTGCAATTCCAACATAAAGCGTGTCAACAATTTTAATTGCTCTTTTGATAACATCTAAATGACCGTATGTAAAAGGATCAAATGTGCCAGGATATAAAGCTATCTTTTTAGTCATCTTTTATGTGCAAACATGCAGATACAACTTTTTCATCTTGAGCTGTATTCAAAACTTTTACACCGCGACTTACAATTCCTGTTACCCTAATTGTTTTTGCGCTACAGCTTATTGTTTGTCCTTTATTAGTAATTAGCATTATACTATCAGATTGATTTACTGGGAAGCATGCAACCAAATTACCATTTTTTTTATCAATTATTATGCCTTTTCTTCCTTTGCCACCTCTTGCTTGATTGTTGTATTCAAATGACGAAGTTCTTTTACCATAACCATTTTCTGTAATGGACAGTATATATTGTTCTTTGTTTTTTAATTCCATTAATTTTGTGTTTTTTTTAATTTTGCTATCTTCGTTTTTTAAAATAATTTTTTTCTCATTTTCGCTACTTTCCACTTTGTTAATTACAGAAAGAGTGATCACTTCGTCATTATTTGATAATTTTATACCCTTTAAGCCTTTTGAAGATCTACCCTTAAAAAGTCTTATTTTATTTATGTTTGTTCTCAAACATAACCCATTAAAAGTGCTTATTAAAACGTCTTGATCATCTCTTACTAATTTGACTGCTGCTATCTCATCACCTTTATCTAATTTCATAGCTATGATTCCATTAGATTGTATATTTTGAAAGTCTTCTATATTATTTTTTCTTAATTTTCCTTTTTTTGTAATAAACAAGATTTTTAATAGCTTTTGATTTTCATTTTGATCAGGTAACAACATAATTGATGTCACTTTATTATCATTGTTTAACGAAGAAAATAAATTTGATATTGGCTTACCTTTTGATTGATTTGACCCTTCTGGAATTTTCCAGCCTTTAATTTTAAACACCTTTCCTTTATTAGAAAAAAATAAAACAGTTGATGTAGTATTTCCAGTAAATATTTCAGTAACAAAATCTTCTTCACGAGTTTTTATACCTATCTTACCTTTTCCGCCACGTCTTTGTAATCTCACTGAAGTTAATGGAGATCTTTTTATATAGCCTTGGTTAGTTAGCGTTACTACAATATCCTCGTGTTGAATAACATCTTCAATTTCTAGATTTGAAACCTGGTCACTAAATTGTGTAATTCGTTCTTTTCCATATTTATTTTTAATATCGATTAGCTCTTCTTCAATATATTCTAATAACGAACTTCTTTTATTCAAAATATTTTTTAATTTTTCAATTGTATTGTAAAGTATTTTTAGTTCTTCATCTATTTCATCAAAACCAATTGCAGTTAATCTTTGTAGTTTTAAATCTAATATTGATTTAACTTGTGTATCAGATAAATAATTCAGTTTTTTTTTATCTATATCGGAGATTTGAAGTATTTTATCTTCAATTTTTGACTTATTGAAATCCCATTTTTTTTTAAGTAAAAAAGTTTTAGCTTCTTCCGGATTTTTTGATTTTCTAATAATTGAAATAACATCATCAATGTTTTCAATTGCAATAAATAATCCAATTAATACCAAAACTCTATCTTTAGCTTTTTTTAAGTCGAATAAAGACCTTCTTATTATAGTTTTTTCTCTAAATTTTAAAAAAGTATCTATAAAATCTATTAAAGATAAATTTTGTGGTCGATTATCTTTTATAGCCAATGTATTAAATCCAAATGAACTTTCTAATGGGGAAAATTTATAAAGTTGATTTAGAATTATTTCATGATTAGTATTCCTTTTTATTTCTATTACAATTCTTACTCCGTCCTTGTTGGACTCATCTCTTAAATCTGATATTCCTTCAATTTTTTTATCTCTAATTAAGGTAGCAATTTTTTCTATAAGCGCAGTTTTATTAACTTGGTAAGGTATAGATGTAATAACAATGAATGTTTTTTCATTTTTTTGTTTTTCAATGTCTACTTCACCTCGTATTTTAATTGATCCTCTTCCATCTTTATATCCCTTGTATATTTGTTCTGTTCCCAAAATTACTCCTCCTGTTGGAAAATCTGGACCAGGAATTATTTTCATTAGATCTTTTAAAGTTATATTTTGATTTTTGATGTAAGCTAATGTGCCGTCTATAACTTCTTTTAAATTATGAGGTGGAATGTTCGTAGCCATACCCACAGCAATACCACCCGCTCCATTAACAAGTAAGTTTGGAAATTGTGATGGTAAAACTTTTGGTTCTAATTCAGTCTCATCATAATTATTTTGAAAGTCTACAGTATTTTTTTGAATATCAGCAACTAAATGTTCAGTAATTTTTGCCAATTTTATTTCTGTGTATCTCATCGCTGCTGCGTTATCTCCGTCGATAGATCCAAAATTACCTTGACCATCTAGCAATTTTACTTTCATTGAAAAATCCTGGGCTAATCTTACCATTGCGTCATATACAGCTTGGTCTCCATGTGGATGATATTTACCAATAACATCACCGACTATCCTTGCAGATTTACGATATTGCTTGCTCCAGTCATAACCACCTTTGTACATGGCGTATATTATTCTCCTGTGCACAGGTTTTAAACCATCTCTAGCATCCGGTAATGCTCTACTTACTATTACACTCATCGCGTAAGATAGATATGATGATTTCATTTCATCACGTATATTACGAATAGCGGTTTTTTTTTCTTTCATTTAAAAAGTCTAAAATGGAACTTCGTCGTCTATTTTTGTTTTAGAAACACTTTCATCTGATGGTAAATTACTCGAAGTATCTTGATCGATACCACTTTCTATAGCTTTATTTGAACCTCCTAGCATTGTAAGAGTCGAATTGTATCCCTGTAACACAATCTGGGTACTAAATTTTTCTTGACCATTATTATCTGTATATTTTGTAGTGCTAATTTGACCTTCAACATATACTTGTGCGCCCTTTTTTAAATATTTTTGAACTACGTTAACAAGCCCTTCGTTAAATATAACTACACGATGCCACTCTGTTTTTTCTTTTTTTTCACCTGTGTTTTTATCTTTCCAACTTTCACTTGTAGCCAAACTGAGAATCGCAACACTTTTGCCATTCTGAGTAGATTTTATGTCTGGGTCGTTACCCAATCTGCCTATTAAGAATACTTTATTTAGACTTCCTGCCATTTTTTCTTTATTTTATTGGTTTATATAATGATTAATTATACCATATATCGCATATAATTAGAACAAATTAACATTTAAACCGATTAAGTATGTTGAAAAATATTGTTGTAAAAGGCGCAAAAGAACACAACTTAAAAAATATATCACTAGAAATCCCACGAGACAAACTAGTAGTTGTGACAGGCCTATCTGGATCGGGTAAATCTTCATTGGCATTCGATACAATTTATGCTGAGGGACAAAGAAGATATGTTGAAAGTCTATCAGCCTATGCAAGGCAATTTCTTGATAAGATGAAAAAACCCAATGTAGATCTAATCGAAGGTCTTTCGCCTGCAATATCTATTGAGCAAAAAACTACTTCAAAAAACCCAAGGTCAATTGTTGCTACAGTAACAGAAATATACGATTATATGAGAGTTTTATATTCACGTGTTGGCACCCCCTACTCTCCATTTACAGGAAAACCTATTAAATCTCAAACTGTTAGCGAAATGGTTGATAAAATTTTAGATTTACCAAAGCCATCAAAAGTAGAATTATTTTCACCAATTGTCCGCGGTAGAAAAGGAGAATACCGTAAAGAGATTTTAAATTTTAAGAAACAAGGTTTCGAAAAAATTAGAATAGATGGTAAAATATATGAAATTGATAATGCTCCAAATCTTAATAAAAAAATTAAACACAATATTGAATTATTGATAGACAAATTTATTAATAAAAAAGAAGATGAAAAAAGGATTTCTGAAAGCGTTGAATTATCATTAAAACTTTCTGATGGACTTTTGTATACAGAGTATTTAAATAATAATGTTCCAAAAGAACATCAAAAAACGAATAAAATAATTTTTTCTTCAAAATTTGCATGCCCAGAGTCAGGTTTTACAATAGAAGAAATTGAACCTAGACTCTTTTCTTTTAACTCACCATTTGGCGCTTGCACAGAATGTGATGGACTAGGTGTTGATCTATATGTTGATACAAAATTAGTTATTCCAGATGAACGAAAGTCAATTGCTGATGGCTGTATTAAACCTTGGGCAAATTCTACAAGCCATTATTATGCTCAGACACTTTCGTCTTTAGCAAAACATTATAAGTTCTCTTTAACCGAGCCATGGAAAAAATTACCTAAAAAAATTCAAGATATAATTTTCTACGGATCTGATGAAGAAGAGATAAAGTTTACTTATGATGACGGTTACGAAACCTATAGCAATAAAAAAACTTTTGAGGGAGTAATTAATAATTTAGAGAGAAAATATCTTGAAACTGAGAGTGATTGGAAACGTGAAGAAATATCAAACTACCAGAGTGAAAAAGACTGCGAAAATTGTAAAGGAAATAGATTAAAAGAAGAGGCGCTATGTATAAAAATAAACTCTAAAAACATTAGTGAAGTAACAAAATTATCTATAAAAGACGCTTACAAATGGTTTAATGAATTACCAAACTATTTAAATGAAAGAGAAAATAAAATTGCGGTTCATGTGTTAAAAGAAATCAATGAACGTTTATCGTTTCTGGTAAATGTTGGGCTAGATTATTTAAATTTATCTAGAGGATCTGGTACCCTGTCAGGTGGGGAGTCTCAACGAATAAGATTAGCTTCACAAATTGGTTCAGGGCTTCAAGGTGTATTATATGTATTAGATGAACCATCAATTGGATTACACCAAAAAGACAACATCAAATTACTTAAAGCTTTAAAAAGATTAAGAGATTTGGGTAATACGGTAATAGTTGTGGAACATGATGAAGAGGCCATGCTGAACTCTGATCATATTATAGATATTGGACCTGGTGCCGGAATAAATGGTGGGAAAGTTATAGCCGAGGGTAATTTTAATGAGATTTGTTCTAATGAAAAAAGTATTACTGGTGATTACCTGTCAAAAAGAAAATTTATAGCTACCCCTAAAATAAGAAAAAGCGCAAAAAACGGCAGATATCTTAAAATTATTGGATCTACTGGCAATAATTTGAAAAATGTGGATTTGCAAATTCCACTAGGTGCTTTCTCATGTGTAACGGGTGTCTCGGGAAGCGGTAAATCCACATTAATATTACACACACTCTATAGAGCTTTAAACTTAATGATAAATAAACAAATCTCGAGAAAAATGCCAAAACCATTTAAAAATATAAAAGGTTTTGAATATTTAGATAAAATTATTGATATAGATCAATCGCCGATAGGCAGAACTCCAAGGTCAAATCCAGCGACTTACTCTGGAGCCTTTACTCCTATCAGAGATTGGTTCGCAAATCTTCCGGAGTCAAAAAGCAGGGGTTATAAAACTGGCAGGTTCTCCTTTAATGTTAAAGGTGGAAGATGTGAAGCGTGCGAAGGTGATGGAGTGATTACATATGAAATGCATTTTTTACCTGACGTGTTTGTCGAGTGTGACGCTTGTAAAGGCAAAAGATACAATAGAGAAACATTGAGTGTAACGTTTAAAGGAAAAAATATTTCTGATGTTTTGAATATGAGTGTTAATGAAAGTGTTGATTTCTTTTCAAATATACCAACTATAAAAGATAAACTATTAACATTACAAAAGGTTGGGCTGGGTTATATGAAGATAGGTCAACAAGCAACTACACTTTCCGGCGGAGAGGCTCAAAGAATTAAGTTAGCGAAAGAACTTTCAAAAAGATCAACGGGTAGAACTATATATATACTTGACGAACCAACTACTGGATTACATGTGCATGACGTAAAAAAACTTTTAGATGTTTTGCAAACTTTTGTTAATAAGGGAAATACAGTAATTGTCATAGAACATAATATGGAAGTTATTAAAACTGCTGATTGGATAGTTGATATGGGTCCGGATGGTGGTGACAGTGGTGGTCAAATTATTTTCCAAGGGACGCCAGAGAATTTAGCTAAAATTAACAATAGTTATACGGGACAATTTCTGAATAAAATATTGATAAATAAAGTAAAAAAAATAGCTTAAGGAGTATTGTCGATTTTCTCGCTCCAATCTCTTTTTAAATTGATATAAAGCAATATTGGAGATGCTATAAAGATAGAAGAATAAGTTCCTATTATTACGCCCCATATTAAAGCAAATGAAAAGCCTTTTAAAATTTCACCACCAAAAAAATATATTGAAATTAAAGCCAATAATGTAGTGACTGAAGTTTTTATAGTTCTTGGTAATGTTTCATTAATAGAGTCATTTAATAATATAGACAAATCTTTTTTATCAAATTTCTTTAAATTTTCTCTTATTCTGTCATAGATAACTACAGTGTCATTCATTGAGTACCCAATAATTGTCAAAACTGCAGCTACAATTGATAAATTAAATTCATACCCCAATAAACTAAAAACACCAATTGTTATAAATACATCATGAGTTAATGCAAATATTGCTCCAACACTAAATTGCCATTCAAATCTGAACCAAATGTAAATTAACATACAGATTAATGCTAGTGATACGGCTATTAGACCCTTTTCACTTAATTCCTGACTAATTTTTGGACCAACAATTTCAACACGTCTAAAATCTGCACTAGAGTTTAAATTATTATTTAAATGTGATTTTATATTAGAAATAAAATCATTCTTTGTTCCTTTTTCTTCAATAATTGCTAAATGATTGTTAGACTTACCAAATTCCTTAACTTTAACATCGCCCAAGTTTAACTTTAAAAGTTCTTTTCTTATCTGTTCAGATTTAATTTGTTTATCAAATTGCATTTCAATAACTGTCCCTCCCTTAAAATCTATTCCAAGATTTAAACCTTTAAAAAAAAATAAAAAAATAGATAAAATAAATAATAAAGCAGAAAGTATTATTAAATACCGGTGCTTGTTAATAAATTCAAATTTATTTTGATATATATTCATATTAAAATATACTTTCTGCTCCTTTATTCTTTTTCAAATATAGAACAACTAAAAAACGTCCAAATACAAATGTTGTAAAGAAAGAAGTTATAATTCCTATCGCCAATGTAATTGAGAAACCTTTTATTGGCCCGCTTCCAATAGAGTAGAGTATAATAGCAGCGATAAATGTTGTTATATTTGCATCTAAAATTGTAGTAAGCGCCCTTCTATATGCCGAGTCAAATACTATCATATTATTATTTTCATATTTTTTTTCTTCTCTAATTCTTTCATAAATTAAAACATTTGAATCAACAGCCATTCCTACAGTAAGGATAATGCCTGCAATACCGGGAAGGGTTAAAGTGGCTTCAAATACTGATAGAACTGCAATTAATAAAATTAAATTAATAGCTAGAGAAATATTTGCAAATACGCCAAATACTTTGTAATTAAATATCATATAGATAATTACTAAAACAAAACCAAGCACCAATGAAAAAAATCCTTTTTGTATACTTTCCTTACCTAAATCAGGCCCTACTGTCCTTTCTTCAATGATTTTAATAGGTGCTGGTAATGCTCCGGATCTAAGTAAAATTGATAAGTCATTGGCTTCTTGCACTGTAAAATTTCCTGATATTTGTCCATTCCCTGTAGTTATTGCGTCTCTAATAACTGGTGCACTAACAACTTCATTATCGATTACAATGGCCAAATTTCTTCCAATATTTTTTTTTGTAACAAAACCAAATTTTTTAGCTCCAAAGGTATCTAACTTAAAATTTACTACAGATGAGTTATTACTTTGATCAAATCCAGGCTGGGCATCGATTAAATTTTCACCAGAAATAATTATTTTTTTTTCTACTTTGTAAGTTCTACTTGGATCTATATTTGATTTTAAAATATCGATACCAAATTGCTCTTTTTCATTAACGGCTAAAAATCTAAATGTTAATTTGGCAGTTTTTCCTAAAAGTGATTTAATATATGCAGGGTCTTTTAACCCAGGTAATTCAACTAGTATTCTGTCACTTCCTTGTGCAATAATTGTAGGTTCTTTGGTTCCAAGTTCATCTATACGATTTCTGACTATCTCAAGTGATTGCTCGAGCGCATTTTTTTTAATCAAATCAAAAAATTCTTTTGTAAATTCTAGTATAATTTGACTCTGCTCAGCATAAACAGTAAATTCTTTACTACCATTTGATAGTAAATTAATATCTTTTTCATTTAGTAAACTTTTAATTTTATTTTCGTCTGATTTATAACTAAAAAATAAATTACCTTTTTTTATTTTAAAACCAGAATAAACAATATTGTTTTTTCTTAATTTTTTTTTAATTTCAATTATTTTCGATTGGAACGTTTGCTCTAAAATAGGTTTTGTATCTATTTCTAATAATAAATATGATCCGCCCTGCAGATCTAAGCCCAAGGTAAACCTTTTTGGTTCAAATGAAATAAGGTTTTTGCTTATGAAATTTGGAACAAAAAAAAATAAACCAAGTATAATAACAAAAAATATTGAGAAAACTTTAAATTTCGAAAATTGTAACACTCTACTTCTTGATATCTGTTTTGCTTAACACTTGCGAAATGGTTGATTTGACTATTTTTACATTTACATTTTCTGCAATTTGAACTTCTACTTTCTCATCATCTAATAAGCGTTCAATTTTTCCAACTAACCCTCCTGCTGTGATAACCTGGTCTCCCCTATTTAATGCATTTACCATTGCCTTATGTTCTTTAATTCTTTTTTGCTGAGGTCTAATAAGTAGAAAATAAAAAATAACAAAAATTAAAATTAGAGGTATGAATTGTCCCAATGCTTTAGCGTCCATAAGTCAGTTATTTAAACTAAATTTACGAAATTAACAACTAATATTAGAATATATTATTTTATAACATGTAATCTTAATTTTTTAGATAAGGCTATTGCATCAATTTCATCGTTCTTTTTATTGTATACAAGCCAATCGTTAATATTTTTATCTGAAAAATTCAAAATTTGCTCAAATTCTTTGAGCTCATCGTCTTTAAGGGTGGTTATATTTTCTTTTAAAAAACTACCTAAAAATAGGTCCATCTCTTTTGTGCCTCTGTGAGTAGATCTAAAAAGTAATTTTTTTAATAAATAATCTCTATTATTCATATATTTAAATATTATAAAACCATATGAATAATAAATTATTTGATTCTATTATTAAAGCAAAAGGTGTTGGTCAAATAATCTCCAAAAAGCTTAATGAAAAAAACATATACACTAAGATTGATTTACTTTTGCGATTGCCAATTGGTACGATAGATAGAAGATTTTGCCCAACCTTGGACCAATTAGAAATAGGAAAAATTAGCACAATATTTGTTAGGCCAATTAAATATAATTTTCCAAGAATTAGAAATTTACCTTTTAGAGTCACTTGTGAAGATAAATTTGGAAAGATTGATATAGTTTTTTTTAATGTTAGAGAAAATTATATCAGGCAGCAACTACCTTTAAATACTGAAATTATAATAAGCGGAAAAATAACAATTTATAAAAATAAATTTCAAATGACTAATCCAGATTATATTCAAACAATAGATAAAGAAATGAGTATAAAAAAAATAATGTCTAAATATTCAAATTTAAGCGGCATATCTCCAAAAACTATTCAGAAGATTTATTTTGAAGAAAGTAAAGATATTGGTGAAATTGACGAATGGCACGATAAAAATTTTATCAATGAAAGGGGTTGGTCATCTTGGTCTTCATCAATTAAAAAATTGCATAATCCTGAAACTAATGACGATATTAACAAAAATTCTAATTATTATGAAAGACTTGCATTCGATGAAATTTTATCAAACTTATTATTGTTTAAAAAAATTAGAAAAAGAATAATTAAAAAAACAAAAATTAACAAAGAGATTTCCAAAGAATATTTAAATACTATTCAAGGGAAATTACCTTTTAAGTTAACTAATGACCAAATAAAAGTAATAAACGAGATTAGTATTGATCTAGGCTCATCAAAAAAAATGATGAGACTATTACAGGGAGATGTCGGCAGTGGAAAAACTATAGTAGCTTTTATAACTGCAGCTTGTGTTATAAAAAATGATTATCAAGTTGCAATTATGGTACCAACAGAAATTCTAGCAATCCAACATTACAAACTATTTAAAAATTTATTTAAAGATGAAAATATTAATGTTGAGCTAATATCCAGTTCTATTAAAAAAGAAAAGCAAAAATCTATTTTAAATGAATTGCTCAGTGGGAAAATTGATCTAATTATAGGAACACACTCATTATTTCAAAATAGAATTAAATTTAAAAAACTTGGATACATTATAATTGATGAACAACACAAATTTGGTGTAAAGCAAAGAATAGAATTAGCATCTAAGGGTGATACGAATACTGATGTATTATTAATGACAGCAACACCAATACCAAGAACATTAATTATAACAAATTATGGTGATTTAGACTTGTCCACTATAAAAGAAAAGCCATTTAACAATAATATAACTACTTTCTTAAAACCTAATAGTAAAATTGATGATGTTTGTAATTTTATTGAAAAAAGAATTAATAGTTCAGATCAGGTATATTGGGTTTGTCCTATTATTGATGAAAGTGAAAAATTAAATGTTAAGGCAGTTAATGAAAGATTAAAATTTTTAAAAAACAAAACGTCATATAAAATGGAATGTATTCATGGAAATCTAAAGGAACAAGAACGTGATAAAATAATGATTAATTTTTTAGAAAAAAAATTAGATTTAATTGTCTGTACAACTATAGTCGAGGTTGGTTTAGACAATCCAAATGTAAATACTATAGTAATTGAAAATTCTGAAAGGTTTGGACTTTCTCAATTGCATCAACTAAGAGGAAGGGTTGGTAGAAGTGGTAATGAGGCTTATTGTTTATTAGTATATCATAAGAATTTATCGGAATTATCAAAAAAAAGACTTAACATTATTAAAGATAATTTGAACGGATTTTTAATAGCTGAAGAAGATTTAAAATTGCGAGGTTATGGTGATATCTTAGGTTTTAAACAAAGTGGAGAGAAAGATTTTTTAATAGCCGATCCTATATATCACTCTCACCTTTTTGATTTAGCAAAAAAATATGTTGATAAAATCGATGATACTAAAAAATTTGAAATACTATTAAAGATTTTTAACAAACAAAAAATATTTAATATTATTGACGCTGGTTAAGCTTTAATAAAATCTTTCTCGTTTTTGTTTAATTCAAGTCTTCTTTCAAACTCTCTTAATCTTCTATGTACAGATATTAATTCAACTATAATTGGCCAACTTCTTACCAAATATTGTAAAGAGGTTTCTACTCTAGAAAATGCCCTAATTATTTGTTGGACAAAACCTAATGTTACAACGCCAGAGACAATTGTAGGAGCTAAAGCAATATAGGGAACTATTACCATTCCTTGAAGATAACTCCATTTTACAGCATTAAAATATAAATAATGAAAATATTGTTTATAATGAATCTTTCTTACTCCTCCATAAAGATCTAAAACTGTTTTTGGTTTAGCTCTCTCAGATGAGTCCTCTCCTAAGACCAGCTCTTTTCTATAAGCCGCCTCCTCTTTCTGTATATCATATTCAATACCAGGTAATTTGATACCAACACTTGCCAATAAAATTGTACCGCCTAATGCAGTAATAATAGCAACCCACACCATTGCATGATCAACTTGTCCTATCCAAGGTAACTCAGTAATTTTTTTTGATAATCCCCATAATATGGGTGTGAATGCAATAAGTGTCATAATGCTTCTTAATAACTCTGCACCCAAGCCTTCCATGATCCTTGCGAATTTTAATGTATCTTCCTGGACCCTTTGTGAAGCTCCCTCTATTGAGGATGCGTATGTCCATTTATCATGATAAAATTCAGCCATAGCTGTCCGCCATCGAAAAGTCCAATGACTTGTAAAATAGTCTGCAAAAACAATTACTAGAATATATATCGCAGCTAATTTTAGGAACGTATAAAGATAAGAAAGAAATTCACCTAATGTTACAGAGTTTGGGGATGTAAGTGCTTTTTGTAATGCGTCGTAGAATTCACCAAACCATTGATTAATTTGGACATCAATCTGAACTAATGACCATGTAGCAATTAAAATTAGTAAGGTTCCACCAATGCTCCAAGTAAACCATTTTTTTTGTGTAAAAAATTTAAACATTATTTAAAATTATCAGCATAAGATTTTATAACAATTCTTCTTCTTTTTGGTTCAATTAATCTAAATTCTATTTTATTCCTATTAGCATAATTAATAGCTTCATTTTTACTCTTAAAAAAAATTTTTACTTGTTTTTTTGTATTTCCAGTAGAATTCCAATTCATAAGATAATCTTTAGAATTCGAAATCCCAGGATATTCAAGGACCCATCTGTTATTATTTTTGTTCCCCGATTGCATAGCTGTTTTGGTTGGTATATAAATTCTTGCTATCTTCATATTATTTAACAAAAAGTTTGTTGTATTTTTTTATAAAATTAATTCTATTTTTTCTACGCATGCCAGCTAAGTGTATGATAATTGGATCGAAATAGAAATTCGACAACTCGGTATCATCTGGTTTTAAATAATTTCTTTTTGGCATACTATTCCAGGTTCCTGGTAAAAATTCAAATTTACTCAAAATGTTTTTTGATGGCTTATTATCAGATAATTTATTAATTTCAGCTTTAAATCCTATCACGTCTAAAAATGCCGCATTATCTGGCCAATAATGATCTAGGTACTTTGTTTTATTCCAAACTTTTTGAAAAAAATCTAACGACCACTTGGTATTTTTCACTAAAATAACACCAACGTTAGGCCCCCAAGTTAAATAATTAGTATTTTTATAATTCGTCTTATGAACAGACTTGACCAAATGGTTAACTATATGAATATGTTTTTTTTTATCTATATGTTTTAAAATATTTTCATATTTACAGAAGAAAGCATCAGCATCAATCCAAAAAATATATTCGTATTTTTTTGATTTTAAATTGTCAATAATTGCTTTGATTTTTAACCAATAAAAGTGTCTTTCGAATTTAATATTTTTTATAATTTCATAATCAAATTTGAAATATTTAGCATATTTAATAATAGTTTTTTCAGAGTGCTTTCCAACATTTCTATATCTAAAATTGTAGCCAGAAATAATTTTTAATTTTGATTTACTTACTTTATCTGATTTTAAAAAATTAAACATCGATACATTTAATACTTTTTTATACCATTTACAATTAGATCATTAATATTTAAGCAACTATTTTCTTAAGTATAAAAGGAATATTTCTTTTAAAATTAAAGTAACCTTTATTACAAAATTGATAAGATGCTAAATCTATCGTTCTATATATAAATTTAATTTGAATATTATTTTCAATAAGATAATCCAAATTTTCTCCAACATTTGGATACAATGAAATTGACTTTGATATATCAATTTTTTTTAATTCTGAAATATCAATTATTTGAACAGGCTTGACATTCTCAATTCTAGACAACTGATCCTCAATTAACTTTGTTTTAAAATCCATAACTTTTTCGTCATAATCTAACTTTCTATGATTTATGTTTTTTACAATGAATATATTTTTAAAATCTAAAAATAAATCAAAATTCTCAGCTGATAAGTTATTTTCAAATATTACAAAATTTTCATATTGCTTAACATCAATGTTTTGAAAATCTAAAAAAGCCTCTTTATAAATTTGATTTTCATTCATTGGCAATGGGTTTTCCACTAATTTAATATTACTGTACTTATTATTAGTAAATTTTTGTATATTCCATGACTGAGCAACATAATGCTTCCCTTTTGTTTGTAGTCCTGCAACCCATCTCCAGGATAACGTATTGGACGCGTAATCACCATCGTATAGATATTTCATAAATATTTCAGCTCCAAGCTCCCAAGGTAATTTTAAAGTGAATATCCATATACTAGCAAACCACATTCTTGTATGATTATGAAGATATCCGTATTTCTTTAATTCATGTATCCAGTCATTAAAGCAAGAAATGTCTGTTTTACCGTTAATTGCGTTAGTATAGTTTTGGTTACCATTTAATTCTTTTTTTAATTTATTTAAATTTTTTAAATAATCACTCCATACAGTTGATCTTTTTTCTAACCAACCCTTCCAGTATATTCTCCATAAAATTTCTTGAATAAATTTTTCTATTACTTCATACTTAAATTTTACCAATGATTGTGTTATAATTTCTTTTTCAGTCAAAATTCCATGAGCAATAAATTTGGATAAATTTGATGTATTTTTCCTGTTATTAGGACCATAATCGTAATTTCTTTTACTTGAGTATTCTTTTAAATCAGAGCTAATAAAATCACTTAAAGATACTAGGGCATGCTCACGTATATTTTTATTCATATTGTAACACTATTTAGAACTTTTTATAAAGCGAGGAAATTATTGTCACTATATTTAGTTGTATTGGTCGGGGCAGCAAGATTTGAACTTGCGACCCTCTGGTCCCAAACCAGATGCGCTACCAGACTGCGCTATGCCCCGAATATTTTTAGATTTTAAAAGTATATACATTAATTTATAATCATATTAAAGAATTAAGAATTTAATTTTTTCTAATAAGATGCTAAATAAATGAAATGATCGCTAAAACAACCTCCTTTTTTAAATGGTTCATAAAACAAGAAACGTCAGCAGGAATTGTGTTGGTGTTTATGACAGTAATTGCGCTAATCGTCAGCAATTCAGTTCTTTCAGATACTTATTTTTCAATTTTAAAAACTTATATCCCCATAGGGTTTGGTGAATTTAAATTAAAACTTTCTGTATTTCACTGGATTAATGATGCATTAATGGCAATATTTTTTTTAGTTGTAGGTCTCGAAATTAAGAGAGAATTTGTTGAAGGTGAATTGTCTAGACCAAAACAAGCTGCCTTACCTATCTTGGGTGCGGTTGGCGGAATGCTTGTACCTGCGCTTGTTTATGTTGCATTTAACTACGAAACGCCAGAAACTCTAAGAGGTTGGGCAATTCCATCGGCTACAGATATCGCTTTCTCGATTGGTATTTTGTCTTTATTGGGATCCAGAGTTCCATTGTCATTGAAAGTATTTTTAGTAGCCCTTGCTATTATAGATGATATGGGCGCCGTTATAATTATAGCTATATTTTATTCTACAAAATTAAATATTTTTTATTTAACTTTAGTCCTGTTTAGCTTTTTAATTTTAATGGGATTAAACAAATTTAAGATTAAAAGTTTTTTTCCCTTTGCGATCGTAGGAACCTTTATGTGGTTTTTTACTCATGAATCTGGAATTCATGCAACAATTGCAGGGGTCTTGTTGGCCATTACAATTCCACATGAAAAAGAAATTCATGGTCATACACGTTCTATGTTAAAAAAAGTGGAACACTCGCTTGCTCCATATGTATCGTTTATAATTATGCCAGTTTTTGCATTAGCAAATGCAGGAGTTAATTTAGAAGGTGTGTCATTTATTGACCTTCTAAGTCCTGTTCCTTTAGGTATTTGTTTAGGTTTATTTATAGGTAAACAAGTGGGTGTATTTATATTTTCAATAGCTGCAATAAAATTTGGTTGGGCCGAAAAACCAGACAATTGTAACTGGGTAAGTTTTTACGGTGTAGGTATACTAACTGGAATCGGTTTTACGATGAGTTTATTTGTTGGAAACTTAGCCTTCCCTAACTCTGATATTATTGATGGTGTAAAGATCGGAGTCTTATTAGGCTCTTTATTTTCAACTGTAATGGGATATATAATTTTACTTCTTTCAACAAAAAAAAATGCGAATATTTAAATTCTGTTGCTTAATTGTAAGTTTGATAATATCTGAGAATTCAATTTCTATGGAAAAAAATTTATATAACATAACATTTAAAGATTTGTCTGATAATTCAATTAAAATAAGCGATTATAAAGATAAAGTTATATTAGTAGTAAATGTTGCAAGCCGATGCGGATTTACAAAACAATATGAAGGTTTACAATCAACTTGGGAAAAATACAAAGACAAAGGTTTAGTAATCATTGGAATTTCATCTAATAGCTTTAATCAAGAATTAGATACCTCAAAAGAAGTCAGAGACTTTTGTGAAAGTAAATTTGGAATAACTTTTCCAATAACAGAAACTGTAGATGTAAAAGGAGAAAATGCCCATGAATTTTATAAATGGGCACTTAAATCCTACGGTAAATCTACGATACCTAAATGGAACTTTTATAAAATACTGATTGATAGAGATGGCAATATAGTTGATACCTTCTCATCGATGACAAGGCCAACAAGCACTAATATATTAAAAAAAATTGAAGAACTGCTCTAATTAAGCGTGATTACAAATATCTTTAATCACGGGTGTGTTCGCACAATCTGTACATTTAGTTATTTGAACTAAACAACCGCCACTGAATTGTTTTATATCTACAACTCTATCGCATTTTGAGCAAGTAGTAGTTAAACTTATTCCACATTTTTTGCAGCTATATTTATTAATTTTCATAATGATTAAATATGATTATTTGAAAAAAATGCAATAAGTTTTATTGATACTGATAATAATTATCATTATCTGATATTTTTTATGATTATATTGCTAACTTCACTAGGGCTTTCTAAAAAAGAAAAATGACCAGTATTTCCTAATGTATTGTAAGAATTTAATCCTAGAGAAGACATGGTTTTTTTTCGTTCATTTATTTTTGACCAATCATACTCGCCATAGTTTAAACTCACTTTAGTTTTTAAATCATTATAAATTTCTTTGTGGTCTAAAAGAATAGAATTAAAAAATAGATTCCTTTCATGGTATGTAAAATATTTTTTTTTAAGAGACTTGCATAGTAGCCTAATATAATCCTTGGTAATTGAATTTTTATCTCGTACGCCACCATGAAAAATTATCTTTACAATTGTATAAGACTCAAGTTTGCTGAATAAATAACCTATACCAAAAGGTAGTCTCATATGGAAAAATAGGAATTTTGATATAATATTACCTCTTGAAACACCCTCTCCAAATTTTTTATCATAGTCATATGGATTGAAACAGAAAATTTTTTTTACTTTTTGCGGGATTTTTTTCGCAACTATAGCGCTTAAAACTGCCCCGATTGACTCTCCTGCAATTGTTAATTCATTCAAATTTTTAAAGTCAATAAATTCAATTATAGAGTTAGCAATAAATGATAAATCGTAATTAGTATTTTTATTTATAGGAGAATCGCCATGTCCTGGTAGATCTAAAACATAAACCTTAAAAAATCTTGACAATTCAGGCAATATTCTATCAGCATACTCCAGTCTATTTCTTAAAGTGTGTAATATTAATAATGGCGGGCCAGATCCTTGTTCTGTATACCGTATATAAGTTTTATCGATTAAACTAAATTTTAACATTACCTAAATTAAATAATATCTTATTTTTTATAATTTCTTAAAAGGTCACACACTTTTTTTCTTTTTTCTCGCTTTGCCTCATCCAATGGTGTTGCGCCCCAGCGATCACGTACAAACAACGGATGACCGTGGGATAACAGGTATTCTACGGATTCGAAATGCCCTTCAGCAGCAGCTAAATGTAGAGCGGTTCTTGAGTCATAATCACCAGCATTTACTGGTACACCTTTAGCAATTAATTGTCGTATACCATCAACATTGTTGTCAGCGGCCGCAAACAGCAATTCAATTACAGCTAATTCGTCATCATAAATTGCCATTTCATCAGTCTTGCCATTTGGATCTTCAACTAAATGATTTGGTTCAGTATACTTCATATTTAGTTTTTCAAATTCTTTTACAATTTCATCATGATTATTTTTTTTTGCATCAGTATAACCAAAACCTCCCCAACGATCAGGTAGAGGTTTAACGCCTTGTTTAAGCAAAAATTGAACTGCTTCAAGCTGACCTTCGGCTGATGCTAAATGCAGTGGTGTTCTCATATCATAATCACCAATTTGAAGATCTCTTTGTTCATTTACTAAACGTTCTAATGTTCTAATGTTTCCATTGCTTGCCGCCCATATCGCTTCAGAACAACTACTTGCTCTCCATCTTGAGATAGGGAGCTTTGGGTCTATACGTGTTGTATCTGTCATTGTACCATCGAACATATGCACTAAATATTTTAACGTTATTCTTTTAGCCATCTCAATTCCGCGAACACTATTTCCATGCTGATCAAGTCGTGGTGAAAAAATGCATATACCCATAAGTCTCGGCACTATTAATAAAACTCCCCCGCCTACCCCACTTTTTGCAGGTAATCCAACTTCTTGGAAAAAATTTCCACTTCCATTATACATTCCACTCATTTGCAACACAGGTAAGCAGTTTCTTACTGTTTTTTGACCTAGAACACGACTTTGGGTTATAGGACAAACACCGCTATTCGCTAGAGTTGCAGCAGCCATTGCTACGTCTGTAGATGTCATCTCTAATGAACACACACTAAAATAAAGTTTAAGCGCTTCTGTAACAGCTGGCTCAGTATAAAAATCATAATCGTCTAGATCAGGATGTATATCTTTTTGAATTTCACTTTTAGTATGAGGAAGGTTACCAGTTGCCATTAATAAATAGCCCATTGCTATATTATTGTATCCAGTAAAGTTTTCTTGACGAGCCATATCTTTATTAAACCTAGGCAAATCTACACGACAATCATGCTTAGGATTCCATCCGATAAGTTTACCAAATTGCTGTCGTATATATCTTAATCTTTGACTATAAGAAGATTTTGGATTTATTAAACCTGCAGTCATAATTGCACCAGCATTAACCATTGGATTAAATGGTATACGGCCATCATCTGACTCTAGATTTCCTGCAGCGGATCTTGCTAAGAGTGTTAAGTCGTCAAATTGACGTCCAGAGGGTTCTTGCCCAACGTGACTATGTACTGTTTTCAAACCTAAATTCTCTAATGCAAAACAATAATTAAATGGCTTACACATAGATTGAATTGCGAAATCAACATTTGTGTCACCCCGTTCATAAATTTGACCATCAGTAGTCACTATTGAGATACCAAACCTATCTGGATCAACCTCTGCCAAAGGTGGTATGTAAGATGCAAGTTTACCTGATTTATTAGGTTTAACTTCATCAAACATCTTATCCAAATTTTTTGAAAAATATTTAAAATCAGGTATAGCTAGTTCACCGCGTAAAGCTTTCTCAGCTAACAGACCCGAGGATCTGATAATTGTTAAAAAATCATCGTACAAAATTTCATCACTGTAATTATCGATTTTTTTAAAAATACCTTGCAATCTATCATCAAACATTTGCAGTCCTGAATTAAATAATGCTTCTTTAAATTTGTTTTTATTAACTGCATTTTTCCCGTTTTCACATAATGAAAAAAATAAACTTAATTCTCTTTTATCTTTAGAAGCTACGTTTTCATCATTAAATTCTTGCAACTTATTAATATTTTTTATTTGTGACATTGTTATTGCATAAAAATATAACAAAAAATTGATTTTGAAACAAATTTAATTTGGCGGTCCCTAGGGGAATCGAACCCCTCTTTCGAGGATGAAAACCACGTGTCCTAACCGATAGACGAAGGGACCATTTGAATATTTTACTAATTCAATACTTTTAAATCCAACAAAATCAACTGTAAATTTTGTCTATTATTCCAATAATTAATTGACACTTTGCAAACAGCATCAAATCTAGATTTTTTCGCATTTAATAAATATTCTCCTATAGGTTTACCTACTGAATTGAAGGACATAACATCAATGAATCTATTGACTGTTTTAAAAAAACATTTTACATGACTGTTTTTTACTATTTTAGCTTTGCTAACTTCTATATTATTTAGCATTAAAACCGGCTCTTTATTACTTGATCCAAATGGTTCTAGCATCTCAATATATTTTATAAAATTGTCATCCAAGGCCTGAGGAGATAAAGCAAGGTCAATCAAAAGATCATTATTTAATTTATTATCAATTTTATTTAATAAATGGTTAATTTCAGATTTAAATACATCAATATTTTTTGCCTCAATTGAAAATCCACCAGCCATTGCATGTCCACCTCCTCTTATAATTAAATTTTTTTGCTTTGCTTTAATAATGGCTAAACCAATATCAAAACCATGTACAGATCTTGCAGAGCCTTTAGCTGTATCTTTTTGTGCACTTATAACAATGCACGGTTTGTTGTATAAATCAACAATTCTACTTGCTATTATTCCTATAATTCCTTCGTGCCAATCGTTACTATGCAAAACTATTATATTATTTTTTTTTTCTATATCTGCTTTTTCAATAGCTTCTATTAATACCTTATTTTCGAGATCTCTTCTTTTTAGATTCAAATCATGAAGTTGCTTAGAAATCAAATATGCATTCTCTGGCTCACTAGATAATAATAAATTAACTCCCAAATCTGATTGACCAATTCTTCCACCGGCATTAATTTTAGGACCAATTTTAAAACCTACGTCTTTACTAGTGGGTGTATATGATATTTCAGACATATCAGCTAAAGTTTTGAGTCCTAAATTTTTTCTTTTAGACATAATTTTAAGTCCTTGTTTAACAAATGCTCTGTTCAATTCGATTAATGGTACAACATCACAAACGGTACCGAGCATTACAATATCTAAAAAATCTAATAAATCTGGAGTAATTAAATTATTTTTTGTAAAGTATTTTTCATTTATAAGATGTCTATTTAAAGCAACTAAAAAAATAAATACTAAGCCTGCTGCACATAAATACCCATAACTACCATCTTCATCAAATCTATTTGGATTTATTATTGCGTGTGCCTTTGGAATAATTTCAATAGATTTATGATGATCAATTACAATAGTATCAACTTGTTTTTTATTGGCATAATCAATCGAGTCAAACGATTGCGTTCCGCAATCCAACATAATTATTAGTTTTGATTGATTATTAATAATTTTTTCAAAAGCCTTAATATTTGGACCATAACCATCTTTTACTCTATCAGGAATATATATATCATGATCAACATCTAAGTTTTTTAAATATTTTGACAAAATTGCACATGCAGATGCACCATCTACATCGTAATCACCATATAGTGTTATTTTATTGTTGTGGATTATATGTAAATATATTTTTTTTATTGCTTCTTCCATATCTTTAAATATGAAAGGATTTGGTAGGAAATTTTTAATTTTAGGATCAATATAATTCTCATAATTACTTTCTGTAATACCTTTTGTAATTAATATCTTAGAAAAAGTATGATTCAAATTTTTTTTTTGACATAAACTTTCGATACTTTGTTGATTGACTGGCCTAACAACCCATCTCCTATCTAAGACAGATAGATTTCTCATATAACATATTCTTTTTTAATTTTTTTTATAGTTTTAGACTGAAAATGCATACTAAAAGTTTCTGCTGTAAATTTGTCATTAATTTTCTTTATACCTTCTACTAAATCTCCATTTGTAACACCGGTACAAGAAAATATTACATCATCTTTGACTAAATCGTTCATATAGTAAATTTTTTCAAAGTTTTGAATTCCCATTTTTGAAGCTTTTAACTCCTCGTTCTTATTATTAAATACTAATCTGCCTTGAAATTGACCACCTAAACATTTTATTGCGGCAGCAGCCAAAAGACCCTCTGGAGCTCCTCCAGTTCCTAAATACATATCAACATCAGAGTCATGAAGTGAGGCTTGCATTGCTCCAACAACATCCCCGTCTGTAATTAGTTTTAATTTGCAATTCATATTTTTTAAAATATCAATTTGTTTTTTATGTCTGGGCCTGTCTAATAGACAAACTTTAATATTTATAATATCTTTTTTTTTTGCCTTCGCTAATCTTTCAATATTCTTAGTAAGCGGATCCTCTAAATTTATGATGTTATTAGGCAGTTCAGGTCCTATAGAAATTTTTTCCATATACATGTCTGGTGCTCTTAAAAAACAATTGCTATTTGATATTGCTATAACAGAGACCGCATTAGGCTTATTGTCTGCTGCAAGCTTTGTTCCATCTAATGGATCTACAGCGATATCAACGCTTATATCGCCCCCTAATCCAAGCTTTTCACCTATATATAACATTGGCGCCTCATCCATCTCACCCTCGCCTATTACAACCTCACCATCAAAAGGAATATTATTTAGTTCTTTTCTCATCGAGTCAACAGCCGCTTGGTCAGCGGCATTTTTATCTCCTTTGCCAATAAAATTATACGAGTTGATTGAAGCTAAAGATGTAACATTGGTTATAGGATCTATAAATTTTTTTAGACTCATCAAATTTTTATAAAATTGATATTCATAAATGGTTTTTTATTACAACGATTAAAAATAACTTTTCGTAATTGTGACTTTAATTCATCAATGAGTAACTTTTCAGATTTTTTATTATTTAAATTGATATTGCTACACACATCAAAAAATTTGTCCTCCAATTCATATATAATCTCTTTTTTCTCTAGGTCATCAAATGGTAAACCCTTGATATTTATAATTGGATTTCTCTGAATTTTATTATTTTTAGAAATTAAAACACTCAAATCAAGCAAACCATTGAAGGAAATATTCTTTCTTTCTTTCAAAGCAAAATTGTCTTCATCAATAAGCTTATTGCCATCTATTAGCAGTTTACCATTATTTACTTTGTCTACGATTTTGGGCTCTCCTGGAAATATTTTTAAAACATCACCATTCTCTATTAACGTAGGAAACTTGACTTGCATGGAGTTTGCAAAATTATAATGCTCTAACAAATGCCTATGCTCTCCATGAACAGGTACGGAAATTTTAGGTTTTATCCACTGATACATGTCTTTCATTTCATCTCTACCAGGGTGTCCTGAAACATGAACAAAAGCATTTTCTTCAGAAATAACATTAATTTTCTTTTTGCAAAGAGCATTATGCATTTTGTACAATTTTTTTTCATTACCAGGAATAATTCTTGAAGAAAAAATAACAGTATCCCCCTCAGATAACTCAACATCTGGATGTTCATCATTAACTATTCTATTTATTGCTCCTTTTGGTTCACCTTGGCTACCAGTGCACAAATATACAATTTTTGATTTTGGCAACCTCATAGCATCCCTTGGGTCAATTGGTGGCTTTACGCTTTCTAAATAACCGCAACTTTTAGCAACTTTGTAAATCTTATTCATTGATCTGCCAACTAATGACAAATGCCTTCCTACTTTCTCTGCGCATTTGAATACGCTTTCCATCCTAGCTACATTTGAAGCAAATGTTGTCACTACAATTCTATGTTCAATAGTTTCAAATAAATTCATCAGATTATCTCTAACATCTGATTCAGATCCCGACCTTCCTTCAGTAAAAATATTAGTAGAATCGCATACCATAGCTAAAACTCCACTTGATCCGATGTTTTTAAGTTTTTCAGTATCCATATTCTTTCCAATCAATGGTTTAAGATCACATTTCCAATCTCCGGTATGAAATATATTGCCGTCAGGCGTGCTTATTAATAGAGCATTGGGTTCTAATATTGAGTGCGTTAAGGACACAAAATTGATTTTAAATGGCTTAATATCTATTTTACCGTTTAAAGGAATTATATTTATGTGATGATCTATATCAATTTTCTTTTCCTTAAATTTTTCTTTTATTAATGTAGCAGTGAAAGGAGTGGCAAAAATTTTGCACTTTAAGTAAGGCCAAAGGTAAGCAATTGCTCCAATATGATCCTCATGACCATGAGTTAAAACAATACCTTTTAAATTTTTTTTTTTTTGTATTATAAAGTCTGGATCAGGTACTACTAAATCAATACCAGGGACACTATCATCAGTAAATGTAACACCGATATCAATCATTATCCATTCATGGAAATTTTTTTCACCGTAACCATATAAGCTCATATTTGCACCTATCTCGCCTACACCACCGAGTGGACAAAAAAGTAGTTCTTTATTATTCGTTGACATTAAATATTTTTTTATTCCTTCTTATCAATGTTATAAGACCTAATAATGTTATATCCAGATTCAATGTAGATTTGGTATTAATCTTAGCTTTGAAAAACTTGCTATATCCACCTGTTAGTATCAATTTATTCTTCTTATTCGTAACTTTATTTATTTTCCACAATAAACCATTTATCATTGAAATATATCCCCAATATATGCCTGAATTAATTGCTTCAAATGTATTTTTGCCAATAACACTTTTATTTTTCCTTAACTTTATTATAGGTAATTTTGCAGTTAATTTACCTAAAGCTTCAATTGATAAGTTTATACCAGGAAAAATAATTCCACCTATATAATCTGAGTTATTAATAATATCGAATGTGGTTGCAGTGCCAAAATCTACTATTACAACGTTTTTATAACCAAGGTTTTTTGCAGCTACAGAATTAGAAATTCTATCAGATCCTAATTGATTTTTATTTTTAATTTTAATTTTAATATTTTTTTTTATTATTCTTTGAGAAATTTCATAAGTTTTAATGCTTTTGTTAATCAAAAAAGTTCTAAGTTTCTGATATATTCTTGGAACTACTGAAGAACACAATGAATATTTCAATTTTTCTTTTTTAACTAGATTAAGTAAGAAATTTTTGTTTAATAAATTAATAGTTTTTATATTAATTTTTTTTTTGATTTTATTTTTTAACAAATCATAAATTGCCAATTTTGTATATGTGTTACCAATATCAAGTAGTAATATCATGTTATATTTTTATTTTGTTTCTTATTTTTTTTTCGATTTCTTTAGGCTCTACTTTGATTTTAAGTAATTTATTTAAATGTATTGTTTTCCATTTGCTTGTATTTGGAGAATTATTTATGTTTATACCTATTCCAACTATAGCATATAATTTTGAATAACAATTTATACTTTCTACTAAAATTCCAGATACTTTTCTATTTTGTATTAATATATCATTTGGATATTTGACTTTAATTTGTGTCTTTTCACTTAACAAATTAGATATTACTGATTTTAATAATTTAAGTATTTTGAATTGTAATAACTTTACATGATAATAGCTTTTAACTTGGAATACTAAGCTCATATATAAATTGCCTTTTTTTGATATCCATTTATTACCATATCTACCTTTTCCAGATGTTTGTTCCTCAGCGGTTACTACTGCTTTTTTGACGTTGTGTGCTAATAAAATATTTTTAGCTTCCAAATTTGTACTATTAATTTTATCATAATTGATATTTAAAGTATCCATAATTTTAATTCAAAAATTTAGTTGCCATTTCGACATAATAAAGAATTGAAGATGGATTTAAAAAGTAGAAAATTATTATTATTGAAGAAAATAAAATAGAAAAACGAATTCCAATGTTACTACCCTCGTCAAATTTTTCATTTTCAGGATCAAAATACATAATTTTTACAATTCGCAAATAATAAAATGCAGATATAACTGAAGCTATTAATCCTATAATTGCAAGGTAAATCATGTTTCCTTCTACTACTGATTTAAACACATAAAATTTTGCAAAAAATCCTGCAAGTGGAGGTATACCAGCTAAAGAAAACAATGTAGTAGCAAAGCAAAAAGAAATTACTGGATGGTTTTTTGATAAACCAGATAAATCATATATATTTTCAAAATATACATTTTTTCTTTTAAAAAACAAAATACAAGCAAATGAACTTATCATCATAATTATGTAAATATTTAAATATGATATTGCTGAAATAACGCCGTCTCTATTGCCAACAGTTAGAGCTGCCAATACATAGCCTATATGACTAATGCTGCTATATGCCATTAATCTTTTTAAATTTGTTTGTCCAATAGCTGCAAAAGCCCCCAAAAGCATTGAAGCAATTGAAATAAAAATTATAATTGATTTCCATTCCTCATAAATCTCTCCAAAACATATGTATAAAATTCTAATGATAGCACCTAATCCAGCAATTTTTGGCGCCAATGCAAAAAATGATGTAACAGATGTTGGGGACCCCTGATAAACATCAGGTGACCACATATGAAATGGTACTGCAGAAATTTTAAATGCTAAGCCAATAATAATAAATATAATGCCAAATAATATTGGTATACTTGTATCTTGTTTAAATACTTCCGAAATCTCGTAATAGTTGGTTGAGCCAGAAAATCCATATAAAAGTGAGCACCCATAAAGAAATAGTCCCGACGAAAGAGCTCCTAATACAAAATATTTAACACCTGCCTCTGTAGATTTTTCAGATCCTCGATCAATAGATGCTAGCACATACAGTGATAACGATTGTAATTCTATACCCAGGTAAAGACCTATTAAGTCATTAGAACTTACCATTAAAAACATACCAATGACTGCTGAAAGAATTAATATAGGATACTCAAATTTATCAAGTTTTTGAATTTTTATATAATCATTTGTGAACATTAGTAAAAATACTGTAGATAACAATATGAGAATTTTTAAATAGTTAGATAAACTGTCAACTGAATAACTATTATTAAAAATATTAAAATCGCCAATATTGTTTAAATAAACTATAGGTATACACAACAAAAAACAAATTGTTGTTATTTTCTTTATGAAATTATAGCTATTAGATTTATAAACACCAAGAATCAAAAGAATTAATAAGCTTACAATTAAAAATAATTCAGGATAAATAAATTCAATATTATTCATTTTTAACTACTTCTAAATTTGTTTTTTGGTTGAAGGTTTCAATTATATTATTTGAACTTTCAGAAATAGTATCCAAAATAATATTTGGATATATACCTAGCAAAATTGCCATAATCACTAATGGTATAATTGATATTATTTCTCTTTTATTTAAATCAAGTAAATTATTAATTTTATCATTAGAAATTTTGCCAAATACTACTCTTTTGTACATCCAGAGTGCGTAACACGCAGATAAAATAACGCCTATCGCGGCAAATAAAGCTATCAAATAATTATATTTAAAAGCTCCTATTAAAATAAGAAATTCACCAATAAATCCACTTGTGCCTGGCAAACCAATACTCGCTAAAATAAAAATAAAGAAAAAAGTTGAATAAAAGGGCATTTTATTAACTAATCCACCATAATCTGATATTTTTCTTGAGTGCATTCTATCATAGACAACCCCTACACATAAAAAAAGCGCTGCAGACACAATACCGTGACTGATCATCTGAAAAATACTTCCTTGTAAACCATTAATATTAAAAACAAAAATTCCCAGAGTTACAAATCCCATATGTGCTACTGACGAATAAGCTATCAGTTTTTTCATATCAGTTTGCATTAATGCTACAAGAGAAGTGTAAATAATTGCTATTATGCTCAATGAAAAAATTAAAGGTGCAAAATATAAAGAAGCGTCTGGAAATAATCCAATTGAAAATCTTATGAATCCGTATCCTGCCATTTTTAACAAAATAGCAGCTAATATTACTGAACCAGAGGTTGGTGCTTCTACATGTGCATCAGGTAACCAGGTATGAACAGGCCACATTGGAGTTTTTACGGCAAATGATGCAAAAAAACCAAGCCATAAATATTTTTGATATTTTTGATCGATGTCAAGCTGCAACAACTCAATTACATCTAATGATCCATATTCAAAATAAATAAATATAATAGCTATTAACATGAATACTGAACCAAAAAGAGTATAAAGAAAAAATTTAAATGCAGAATATACGCGCCTATCTCCACCCCAAATACCTATAATTAGAAACATTGGAATTAGACCTGCCTCAAAAAATAGAAAAAATATAAATAAATCCAATGAACAAAAAACACCTAGCATTAGTGTTTCCATCAGAAGTATAGAAATCAAAAATTCTCGAATACGAACAGATACACTATTTGACGTTGAGATAATGCATATTGGTACAATTATAGAAGTTAAAATAATAAATACCAAACTTACACCATCGATACCAACTTTATAATTTATAAAATCTCTAATCCATTTTTTTTCTTCGACAAATTGAAACTCGGCTGTTGTCTTGTCGAAATTAATCCAAATGAATATTGAAATTAAAAGCGTTAGTAATGAGGTAATTAAAGATACATTAATAGATGTTTTTCTTATAAAATGCTCGTCTCCTCTTGTAAATACTAGAAAAAAAACACCAACTAAAGGTAAAAATATTAAAATTGATAAAATTGGTAAATTCATATTAAATTATTATTAAAGTTAAAAATATCGATAAAAAAATTAGCATTACAAAAGCATAATGATATAAAAATCCTGATTGAAATTTTACCGCTTTGATCGATATAATCTTTGCTATCTTAGCAAAGCCGTTGGGGCCAAATCCATCTATTATAAATATATCCCCTATTTTCCAAAATTTATCGCCAATTTTTTTTATAGGTCTAACAAATATAAAATCATAAATTTCATCAAAATACCATTTATTAATTAAAAAATTATAAAGCGGCTGATGTCTAGCTTTTATATCATCAATAATTTTCTTATTCATTAAAAATATATAAAAAGACAGAGGTATTGCAAATGTTGTAAAAATTGGAGTGAGTATAAAAAACCAAAACGGCGGGTGCTTTAATTCAAAATTTTCTTTAAAATAAATTGAATTATCCCAAAACTTTATAAAATCAATGCCAATTAGCAATTCTTTAAAAGCAAAACCAGACGAGACTGCTCCTATTGATAGTAAAAGCAAAGGTAATATAATTATCAAGCCCGAGTCTTTAACATCTTTTAAATCTAAGTTAATATTATTAAAATTTCCATGAAATGTTCTAATTATTAATCTCCAAGAATACATTGCAGTTAAAAGTGCTGTTAAAATACAAACAACCATTGCGTATCCTCCAAATTTACTTTGAGAATAATAGGTTGCTTCTATAATTGCATCTTTAGAAAAGAAACCGGATAAGAAAGGGAACCCAGTTATTGCTAAGGTTCCGATAATCATAAAAATATAGGTAATTGGAATTTTTTTCCATAATCCACCCATTCTTCTCATATCTTGTTCGTCTTTCATCGAATGAATTACAGAGCCCGCTCCTAAAAAAAGCAAAGCTTTAAAGAAGGCGTGCGTAAATAAGTGAAACATGGCAATGTGATATGCACCTAGTCCAGTAGCAACAAACATATAGCCAAGTTGACTACAAGTAGAATAAGCAATAACTTTTTTTATATCATTTTGAACTAAAGCTATAGTTGCTGCAAATAGAGCAGTACTAGCGCCAATTACCAATATTAAATTTAATACGAAGATTGAATTTTCAAAAATCGGTGAACATTTGACCACTAAAAAAACGCCTGCGGTTACCATAGTTGCAGCATGTATCAAAGCAGATACTGGTGTTGGTCCCTCCATGGCATCTGGTAACCATGTATGTAAAAAAATTTGTGCCGATTTGCCCATTGCACCAATAAATAAGAAAAATGCAATAAATGATATAATACTTCCTTCTATGCCTAAAATAGATACAGTTTTATCATTTAATGTAATTAACCCGTCAAAAACTTCCTCATAATTTAAAGTCCCTAAATATTTATAAATTATAAAAATACCAATTGCTAAGCCAAAGTCTCCGATCCTATTTACAATAAATGCTTTTATCGCAGCTTTATTAGCAGAATTTTTATGATACCAAAAACCAATTAATAAATAAGAAGCTAGTCCAACACCTTCCCATCCAAAAAATAATTGAACAAAATTATCTGCTGTTACTAGCATAATCATAGCAAATGTAAAAAAGGACAAATAAGCCATAAATCTAGGTTTTGATTTGTCGTGAGACATGTACTCTATAGAATAAATATGAACTAAAAATGATATTGATGTAATAACTACGAGCATTAAAGATGTTAATGGATCAATATAAATTGACCAGTCAAAATTTAATTTTCCTGAAGAAACCCAGTTTATAATCTGATCGTTTATTATAGCTGTATCGTTTGAAATAAATTTAAAAAAGTAAAAAAATGATACTAATGTTGATACTAAAACTAGCGATGACGTTAAAATTTGAGAAATTCTATCTCCAAGTAATTTACCAAAACAAATTGTTAAAAGAAAACCAATTAATGGTGCAAAAACTAATACATAGGACATTTCAATATCATCCTTTTAAGTTATTAATATCATCCACATGTATCGATCCTTTATTTCTAAAGAATACGACTAAAATCGCCAAACCAATTGCTGCTTCAGCTGCGGCAACAGTAAGGACGAACATTGTAAATACCTGACCAATTATATCTTGTTGATAAACTGAAAACGAAACAAGATTAATATTTACTGCAATCAGTATTAGCTCAATAGACATTAAAAGAACTATTACATTTTTTCTATTAAGAAATATTCCAACCACTCCTATTGTAAAAATAACAGCACCTAACCCTAAATAATGACCTAATCCGACATCAATCATCTATTTTAATTCCTTTATATGTTTCTACTTTAACAACACTCACTGAATCTGATCTCTCTCTTGATACTTGTTCAAGTATATTTTGTCTTTTTAGAAAATCTCTTTTTTGAAAAGTAAGTAATATCGCCCCAATCATCGCAACTAATAAAATAATACCTGAAACTTGAAAATAGTGAATGTAATCAGTATAAATAACGTTTCCAATACTCTGTGTATTTGTAATTTCTTTACTAATAACAATCTCACTCGTTGTTAAAAAGTTATCTTTGTATTTCCAGGCCCCAACCATAATAAAAAGCTCTAATAAAATTACTAATCCAATTAATGATCCAAAAGGTAAATAATTTAAAAAACCTGATTTAAGTTCAGAAAAATTAATATTTATCATCATTACAACAAACAAAAATAAAACTGCAACGGCACCGACATACACAATCAGTGTAATCATTCCCAAAAATTCAGCACCTAACATTATAAATAGACATGAAATGCTAACAAAATCTAATATTAAGAAAAATACTGCATGAATAGTATTTTTTGATGAAATAACCATTATTGATGAAAATATCGTTATTAATGAAAAAAAATAAAATACTATTGAATGTGCTAACATTTTATCTGTATTGCTTATCTAATTTAATATTATTAGCAATCTCATTCTCCCATTTATCACCGTTTTCTAAGAGTTTATCTTTGTTATAATAAAGCTCTTCTCTGGTTTCTGTAGAAAATTCAAAATTTGGACCTTGAACTATAGCGTCAACTGGACATGCTTCTTGACACAATCCACAATAAATACATTTAACCATATCAATATCATATCTTGCTGCTCGTCTCGATCCATCTTCTTTAGATTCAGACTCGATAGTAATTGCTTGAGCGGGACACACTGCTTCACATAACTTACATGCTATGCATCGTTCTTCACCATTGGGGTATCTCCTCAATGCATGTTCCCCTCGAAATCTTGGACTTATAGATCCTTTTTCAAATGGATAGTTTATAGTTGCCTTAGGTTTAAAGATAAATTTTATCGCAATAAATAAACCTTTTATGAATTCACTAAGGAAAATAATTTTTAATAATCTATTAAATTTCATGTCGGTAATAAATCAAAATATAGTAAAAACCCCGATGTTAATATAACCCAAACGAGTGAGACAGGTAAAAAAACTTTCCAGCCTAACCGCATTAATTGATCATATCTGTATCTGGGAACAATAGCTTTAATTAAGGCAAAAATTAAAAATAAAAATAATATTTTTATTATTAACCAAATAGGTTCAGGAATTAAATTAAAAGGCGCTATATTAATTGGCGATAACCAGCCACCTAAAAATAAAATAGAGCCCATTGCACACATCAGTAGAATGTTTGCATATTCCCCAAGCCAAAATAAAGCATACATCATTCCAGAGTATTCTGTTTGGTATCCAGCTACCAATTCTGCTTCTGCTTCTGGTAAATCAAATGGTGGTCTATTAGTTTCCGCCAGTGAAGAAATAAAAAATATTACAAACATAGGGAATAAAGGTATTGCGAACCATACGTTTTTCTGTGCTAAAACAATATCAACTAAATTTAAAGAACCAACACAAAGCAGCACTGTAACAATTATAAAACCTATAGAAACTTCATATGATACCATCTGTGCGGCTGATCGGAGAGCCCCAAGAAAGGGGTATTTTGAATTTGATGCCCAACCAGCCATAATTATCCCGTAAACTCCAAGCGAAGAAACTGCAAATAAATATAAAATTCCAACATTAATATTACTTACAAATAAAGTTTCACTAAACGGTATAACCGCCCAGGCCAATAGAGCCAAAGACATTGTAACTATTGGAGCTAAAATAAAAATTATTTTATTTGCACCGGCAGGTATGATTACTTCTTTAAATATAAATTTTAGAGCATCTGCTAAACTTTGAAATAATCCAAAAGGGCCAACAACATTTGGTCCTCTTCTTAATTGAACTAAACCCCAAACTCTCCTATCTAACCAAACAATTAATGCTACAGCAATAAGCACTGGTGTTATTAATGCAAAGATTTTTAATGTATCGTAAAAAATTATATTTAAAATATCCATTAATTTTTACTAGGTTGATTAATTTTAAATATTTTATTTTCACACTCATGCATTGTAATTGACTGTCTTGCTATAATATTAGATTTATAATACTTAAAATCTTGTAGTTTAATATTTTGTTCTATTTTATCGACTTCTTCAATTTTAATGTCCTTATAATTTATTGTTGGTAAACAGTCTAAGTCTTTGAGAACTGGATATTTATCAAACATCTGTTTACGTAATTCTTCCAAAGAATTAAAGTTTAATGGTTTATTAAGTGCCTCAGACAAAGCCTTAATAATTTTCCAATCTTCTTTGGCATTACCCGGTGGATAACTTGCTTTGTTAGCTAGCTGGGGTCTGCCCTCTAAATTTACAAATATACCTTCCTTTTCAGTAAAGGCAGCGCCTGGTAAAACAACATCAGCTAAGCTTGCATTTTCACCGCCATGTGTACCTTGATAAATGATGAACTGATTTGATTGTTTATCTATTTTTACCTCATCAGCGTTTAGTAAAAATATCACGTCTGATAATAATAAATTTTTAAAATTATTATTATAGCTTTCTAGTATTATTGATCCAACCGAAGAGGCGTTTTGATGTAAAATATTAAATCCAGATAAATTATTTGCCTTTGACAATATAGATTTAGATTTTTCAATTACAAAATTGCCAATTTTGAAATTAAGAACACTCTCGCCAATAATAATTATTGGTTTTTTCGCTGCATAAAAAACTTTGCTAAAATCGATATTATTTGAATCAATATCATTAAGTATTTCAATATTATCTCCTAAATGACGAACTTTATATGTTTGATCAGGTATATTTCCGATACCGAAAACTTTTGCTTGATTTGTTTTAATTGCTTTCCTAATTTTTAAATTTAAAATACTTGCTTCGTGTCTAGGGTTTGCTCCAATCAAAAGTATTAAATCGCTATTATGAATATCGTTTAGAGGAGTATTAAAGATATTATGAAATAGACTTGAATTCTTTAAAAAAAGATTTTTTTGCCTAAAATCAATTAAATTAGAATTAAATACTTCTTTAAAAAATTCTTTAAACGCAAAAGTTGTCTCAACATCTACTAGCTGACCTATTAATCCACTAAAACTTTTTTTATTAATTACATTGGATTTTATAAATTCAAAAGCATTGTCCCAGGACGTCGCGGTTAATTTACCATTAATTTTTATATAAGGGGTATCTATCCTATTACTTAATAGTCCATCACACGCAAATCTAGTTTTATCAGAAATCCACTCTTCATTTATATCTTCGTTGATTTTAGGTAAAATTCTTTTTACTTCCCATCCTTTACTATCAATTCGAATATTTGAGCCAATAGCATCCATTACATCAACAGATTCTGTTTTTTTAAGTTCCCATGGCCTTGCTTCAAAAGCATAAGGCTTAGAAGTGAGGGCTCCAACTGGACATAAATCAATTAAATTAGCTGAAAATTCTGATGTAACAGCTTTTTCCAAGTAAGTAGAAATTTCCATGTTTTCACCTCTATTAATAGCTCCTAATTCCTCTACTCCTGCTATCTCTTCTGCGAAACGAATACACCTTGTGCAATGTATACATCTATTCATATGAGTTTTTATCAACGGCCCCATATTTTTTTCTTTAACTGATCTTTTATTTAGTTCGTATCGTGATTTTCCTCCACCATAATTAAATGCCTGATCTTGCAAATCACATTCTCCACCCTGATCACAAATTGGACAATCCAATGGATGATTTACTAATAAAAATTCCATAACTCCTTCTCGAGCTTTTTTAACCATTCCAGAATTAGTTTTTATTTCTTGCCCATCGACAGCAGGCATAGCGCATGACGCTACTGGTTTATTTGAACCTAATACTTCAACTAGGCACATTCTGCAGTTACCTGCTATAGATAATTTTTCATGATAACAAAATCTTGGAATTTCTTTACCAGCTATTTCACAGGCTTGTAAAATTGTAGTTCCAGGTTCAACTTCTATGGCCTTGTTATCAATTTTTAATTTAATCATTAAGCTATTTTTCTGTTTCCTAAATTTTCACACTTATCAATTAGTTCTTTTCTGAAGTGTCTTAATAATCCCTGAACTGGCCAAGCAGATCCCTCGCCAAAGGCACAAATTGTGTGCCCTTCTATTTGTTTTGTTACGTCCATTAACATATCTATTTCTTCTATACTAGACTCTCCATGGTTTATTCGTTCAAGCATTCTCCACATCCAACCACTACCTTCTCTACAAGGAGTGCATTGTCCGCAACTTTCATGCTTATAAAAACGAGCAATTCTAGAAATACATTTAACTATGTCTTGGTCTTTATTAATCACTACTACCCCAGCCGTACCTAAGCCACTTTCTACCTCTATTAATGAGTCAAAATCCATTAAAACCTTATCACAGATTTTTTTTGGCAATAATGGCATTGAAGAGCCACCAGGTATCACAGCTTGTAGATTTTCCCAGCCACCTATAACACCACCAGCGTGCTCCTCTATTAATTCCTTCAAAGGAACACTCATTGACTCTTCAACATTACACGGATTGTTTACGTTACCCGAGATACAAAATATTTTTGTTCCTCTGTTCTTTGCCCTTCCAAATGAAGAAAACCATTTCGCTCCTCTTTTTAAAATTTCTGGTACAACAGCGATTGTTTCAACATTATTTACAATAGTAGGACACCCATACAAACCAATTAATGCTGGAAAAGGAGGTTTTAGTCTTGGTAAACCCCTTTTTCCCTCCAAACTTTCTAGTAATGCAGTTTCTTCTCCACAAATATAAGCTCCTGCTCCATAATGTATATATATATCCAAACTCCATCCAGACTTAGCAGCGTTCTCTCCTAACAATCCGTTCTCGTAAGCTTCATCTATAGCTTTCTGAAGTATTTCACCTTCTCTTACGTACTCACCTCTTATGTAAATATAGCATTTTTTTGCTCCTATAGCGAAAGATGAAATCAAACAGCCCTCTAACAATTTGTGGGGTTCATTTCTTAAAATCTCTCTATCTTTACATGTACCCGGTTCAGATTCATCTGCGTTTATTATTAAATAGTGAGGTTTGTTTGGATGTACATTCTTTGGAGCGAAAGACCACTTAACTCCTGTTGGAAAACCGGCGCCACCACGGCCTCTTAATTCAGAGTTCTTTATTTCACTAATTATCCACTCCTTACCTTTTGCTAATATCTTATCTGTAGCATTCCAATCCCCTCTTTTTAAAGCTGAAGACAACTCAAAACTATCGTCGCCATATAAATTTTTAAATATTCGATCTTTATCTTTAAGCATTTCTATTTAATGTTTTCCTATTGTTAGTTGGCTCACTTGAAACTCTACCTATTTGTGATCCGAATTTTGGAAGTTGATTATTCTTAAAACTTAAAAAAATCTTCTCTGCAATACTTTCGTTTAAATCTTCATAATACTGATCATTAATTTGCATCATAGGTGCGTTTACGCATGCACCTAAACACTCAACTTCAGTCCACGATGAATTTAATTCCTTGTTTAATTCACCTTGTTTAGATGAAATATGTTTTTTACACATATCTACAATTTTACTAGAACCCTTAATCATGCATGGAGTTGTTGTGCATACCTGAACAAAATATTTACCCACTGGGGATAAATTATACATTGTATAAAAAGTAGCCACTTCATAAACCTTGATATAAGACATGTTTAGAATATTACTAATAAGCTTTAAGGCAGCTAAAGGTATCCAATTATTATTTTGTCTTTGTGCTAAATACAACAACGGCATGACTGCACTTTTCTTTCTATCCTCAGGATATTTTAACAACAATTTTTCAATTATGTTTTTATTGTCTAAACTAAATTCAAATTGATCTGGTTGTTCCTTAGCAATTTTCTTTCCACTCATCTGTCTACCTCTCCAAAAACAATATCCAATGAACCTAATACGGCTGGAACATCTGCAAGCATATGTCCTTTTATTAAATAATCCATTGATTGCAAATGAGCAAATCCTGGGGCTCTAATTTTGCACCTGTAAGGTTTATTTGATCCATCTGAAATCAGGTAAACTCCAAACTCACCTTTAGGAGCCTCTACAGGCACGTATATTTCACCAGCTGGAACGTGATAACCCTCTGTATAAAGTTTAAAGTGATTAATTAAAGATTCCATACTTTGCTTCATTTCAGATCTTTTTGGCGGTCCAACTTTTGAATTAGATGTCATTACTGGTCCATTTGGAATCTCCCTAATTGCTTGTTTAATAATTTTTAGACTTTCTTTCATCTCTTCAATTCTACATAGATATCTATCATAGCAATCACCGTTTTTTCCGACAGGTATATCAAAATCAAACCTTTCATAACCTTCGTAAGGCTGAGATTTTCTTAAATCCCAAGGCCTTCCTGAACCACGTAGCATCACACCACTAAAACCAAAATCTAAAGCTTCTTTTAAAGAAACTTTTCCAATATCAACATTTCTTTGTTTGAATATTCTATTATCTGTTAGCAGATCTTCTAAATTATTTATTACTTTAGGAAAATCGTCACAAAATTTATCTATATCTTCAGCTAAACCAGTTGGCATATCAATATGTACACCCCCCGGTCTAAAATAATTTGCATGAAGTCGTGAGCCAGAAACGCGCTCATAAAATACCATCAACTTTTCTCTTTCTTCAAAACCCCATAATGACGGTGTAAGCGCACCTACATCAAGAGCTTGAGTTGTTACATTCAATAAATGACTAAGAATTCTACCAATCTCACAAAATATAACTCTGATATACTGAGCTCGTCTTGGAACATCAATTTTTAAAAGCTTTTCTACAGCTAATGCAAAAGCGTGCTCTTGGTTCATCGGGGCTACGTAATCGAGTCTATCAAAATAAGGTATTGCCTGAGTGTAAGTTTTTGTTTCTATTAATTTTTCCGTACCTCTGTGAAGTAAACCTATATGAGGATCTGCCCTTTCAACGACTTCTCCATCCAACTCTAATATTAATCTTAGAACTCCATGAGCAGCCGGATGCTGAGGTCCAAAATTTAAATTCATTGTTTTGGTTTGTTTAGTCATCTTTTAATTTACCTGCTTTTTTTTGTTCAGAAGCAATATATTCCGATCCTCTCCAAGGACTTTCAAAATCAAAATCTCTATAATCTTGTTGTAATTTTACTGTATCATATTTTACTTTTTTAAATTCTGGATCATATCTGACTTCTTTAAATCCAGTGAGAGGAAAATCTTTTCTCAAAGGATAGCCTTCAAATTCGTAGTCTGTTAATATTCTTCTTAAATCTGGATGATTAGAAAATTTAATTCCGTACATGTCAAACACTTCTCTTTCTAACCAGTTTGCAGACGTAAATATATTAACGATACTCGGTATTATCTCTTCATCTATAAAATTGATTTTGAGTGCTATTCTTTGATTATATTCATGGCTTAACAATGTATAAATAAGTTGAAATCTTTTTTCTCTTTCCGGAAAGTCAACACCTGTAATATCAATTAATTGTTTAAATTTAAAAGTCTCTGATTTTTTTAGTATATTTAAATTATTGTACAAGTCCTTTGTTTCACCCAAACATACGACAAAGTTATTAACGCTGGTATAATTTTGAAAATCTAATTTATTCTCATTTTTTAATAAATTGATTAAATTTTCTGTTTCTTTATTTATCATCTTTTTAATGAACCTTCTCTTCTAATTTTCTTTTGTAATTGTAAAATTCCATACAATAGAGCTTCCGCACTGGGCGGGCACCCAGGAACATAAATATCTACAGGTACAATTCTATCACATCCTCTGACAACAGAATAAGAATAATGATAATAACCTCCTCCATTTGCGCAGCTACCCATAGAAATAACATATCTAGGTTCAGGCATTTGATCGTATACTTTCCTTAAGGCCGGGGCCATTTTGTTTGTTAATGTCCCAGCAACAATCATTACATCTGATTGTCTAGGTGATGCTCGAGGTGCAGCACCAAATCTTTCTAAATCATATCTTGGCATAGAAGTTTGCATCAT
>CENP01030034.1_pt1 | contig 52633 bp, 53 predicted proteins | sample 361281 | NCBI WGS metagenome assembly CENP01 (sample SAMEA2591122, study PRJEB7988) | marine metagenome | biome: marine biome (ENVO:00000447); feature: deep chlorophyll maximum layer (ENVO:xxxxxxxx); material: saline water (ENVO:00002010), including plankton (ENVO:xxxxxxxx) | depth 70 m
GGGTTATCATTTTTATCTCTAATAATCCTGCCGTAACCAGATGGATCATCAATGTCTGCTGTTAAGATAGACATTTTTTTTCTCATACATGACCTTATAAGCTTTCTTAAAGTGCCTAACGAAACTAGTGGCACGTCAGCATATAAAACTAAAGTCTTTCCGTTCTCTGGCAAATATGGCAAAGCTTGTTTTACAGCATGCCCAGTGCCAAGCCTTTCTTTTTGTTCACAAAAAATAAAGTCTCCAGAATTTTCTGCTAATACATATTTTTTTACTTCATCTTTCTTATAACCTGTTACAAGAATTAATCTGTCTGGGTTTAGTTTCATCGAAGTGTTCAAAGAATGTTGAACCATAGGCATGTCTCCTAATTTAATAAGAGGCTTTGGTAAATCTGTTTTCATTCGTTTACCTTCGCCTGCGGCAAGAAGAATAATGCTTAAACCCATCTTGAGATTTTAATGTTTTTTTGAATAGATTAACTACTTTTTTAACTTAATATTCTTTTTAAGAGCTTCTATTGCTCTTAACTGAGACAAGGACTGTGTGAGCTGACTTGATGCTTCAGCAAATTCTTTTTGATCTTTTTTATCTTTTAAAAGTTTTTCAGCTTCCTCTTTGGCTTTCATAATTTTCACCTCATCAAGATCATCAGCACGTAAAGCTGAATCAACTAAAATGGTTATGTGGTCTGGTTGAACTTCTGCAAAACCACCATTAGTGAAGAAGACTTCTTCATTGTCATCAGTAATCATTCTGACCGGTCCTGGCTTTAATATCGCTAACAATGGTGAATGTCCCTTAACAACTCCAAGCTGGCCCTCTTTGCCGTCCATCACAACCATTTTTGCCTGTCCTTCAAACAAAGTTTGCTCTTGGGAAATGAAGCTTATATCAATCATTTTTTACAGTTTTAGCTTTTTCTAAAACTTCATCTATAGAGCCAACCATATAAAATGCTTGTTCAGGAACATCGTCATGAACGCCATCTAATATTTCTTTAAAGCCTTGAATGGTGTCTTTAACTGATACATATTTACCAGGTGAGCCTGTGAAAACTTCTGCCACAAAGAAAGGTTGAGATAAAAACTTTTCAACTTTTCTTGCTCTTGAAACTGTATTTTTATCTTCATCAGATAATTCATCCATTCCCAAAATTGCAATAATATCTTTAAGCTCTTTATATCTTTGTAGAACACCCTGAACTCTTTGCGCAACTTCATAATGCTCTTGACCAACAACCATTGGATCAAGCTGTCTAGAGGTTGAGTCTAGTGGATCAACAGCAGGATATATTCCTAACTCAGCAATTCTTCTAGATAGCACAACTGTTGCATCTAAGTGAGCAAAAGTTGTTGCTGGAGAAGGATCTGTTAAGTCATCAGCTGGAACATAAACAGCCTGTATGGAAGTAATAGAGCCAGTTTTTGTTGAGGTAATTCTTTCTTGTAATACCCCCATCTCTTCTGCAAGAGTAGGTTGATAACCTACAGCAGAAGGCATTCTACCAAGTAGTGCTGAGACCTCAACACCAGCCAATGTATATCTATAAATATTATCAACAAATAAAAGAACATCACGACCTTCATCTCTGAATTGTTCTGCCATTGTTAGTCCTGTTAAAGCAACTCTAAGTCTATTTCCTGGCGGCTCATTCATCTGCCCATAGACAAGTGAAACTTTATCTAAGACCTTAGATTCTGTCATTTCGTGATAGAAGTCGTTTCCTTCCCTTGTTCGCTCTCCAACTCCTGCAAAAACTGAATAGCCAGAATGCTCGATGGCGATATTTCTAATGAGCTCCATCATGTTAACTGTTTTACCAACTCCAGCGCCCCCAAAAAGTCCAACCTTTCCACCTTTTGCAAAAGGGCAGACTAAATCAATAACCTTAATTCCTGTTTCTAGAATCTCATTTGAGTCTGAGAGCTCAACATACTCTGGTGGTTTTCTGTGGATAGGCATTTTGTTTGGAGCTTTTACATCTCCTTTCATATCTATTGGGTCGCCAAGGACGTTCATAATTCTACCTAAAGTCTTTTCTCCTACAGGCACACTTATAGGTGCTTTAGTATTCATTACATCTAACCCCCTTTTTAAACCTTCAGTAGTGCCCATTGCTACTGTTCTTACAACTCCGTCGCCAAGTTGTTGCTGTGTTTCTAAAACAAGATTGTTTTCCTGAACAACTAATGCATCGTAAATATTCGGGATTTGCTCTTTTCCAAACTCGACATCGATAACGGCTCCGATAATTTGTTTTATTTTTCCTAATTCAGACATTTTTTTCTCCTTAAATTGCTGCAGCGCCTCCAACTATTTCTGAAAGCTCTTGTGTTATAGATGCTTGTCTTGCATTGTTATAGAGTAGCTGTAGATCGTTGATAATTTCCTCTGCATTTTCTGAAGCATTTTTCATAGCAATCATTTTCGCTGCCTGCTCACATGCATTATTCTCTATCACAGCTTGGTATATTTGTGTTTCTATATATCTTTTTAAAAGCCTATCCAAAATTTCTTTTGATGAAGGTTCATAAATGTAGTCCCATATTTTTTTCTTCTCTTCATTAGTTTCAATAGAGGCTATTGGTAAAACCTTCCTTTCAAATGGTGCCTGTGACATTGTATTGATAAATTCATTGGCATAGAGGTAAACGTTACCAATGCTGCCCTTTTCAAATTCTGATATAGCAATTTGAGATGACCCTATAACATCTTCTGCTTTTGGAATATCGCCAAGTTTTGCAGCTGTTCCTAAAATTTCAGCATTTTTTAATCTAGAAAAAACATCTGCAGCTTTTTTTCCAAAAGTTACAACTTGAACTTTTCTTCCTTTCTTTTCTCTATCAGCCATATTGGCTAACGCTTTTTTGAAAAGATTTGAATTTAAGCCACCACAAAGTCCTTTATCTGTACCAACAATAATATAAATATCTGTTTTTGATTCTGATTCATTAAAAAATGGATGTTTGTACTCAGAGCTGGCGTTTGAAAGGCTATCAATTAATTCAACAATTTTTTTAGAATATGGCTTTCCTTTGCTCATAGCATCTTGCGTTTTTTTCATTTTGCTTGAGGCCACCAATTCCATTGCTGAAGTAATTTTTTTTGTGTTTTGAACACTTCCTATCTTTTTTCTTATTTCTTTAGTTTGAGCCATTTACCACGAACCTTCTTTCATGAAAGTGTCTAAAACTTTCTTATATTTTTTTTCAATGTCATCGTTCCAGTCACCTGTTTTGTTAACTTCTTCCCAAACTTCTAAATGATTTGTTTTGAAGTAATCTCTTAAATTTTCTTCAAAAGATTCCATTTTATCTTTTTCAATATCTTTTAAATATTTGTATTCAATGGCATACAAGACAATTGATATACATGCTACAGATCTTGGTGAAAACTGTGTTTGCTTGAAGAGCTCAGTAATTCTTTGACCATCTTCGAGCTGTTCTTTAGTAGCATCATCAAGGTCTGATGCAAATTGAGAAAATGACTCTAGCTCTCTAAACTGAGCAAGTGCAAGCTTCACGCCGCCGCCTAATTTTTTCATGATTTTTGTTTGAGCTGCGCCACCAACCCTTGATACAGAAATCCCAACATTAATAGCTGGCCTTATTCCTGAATTAAATAAATCTGTTTCTAAGAAAATTTGCCCATCAGTGATTGAAATAACATTTGTAGGAATAAATGCTGAAACATCACTTGCTTGTGTTTCAATAATTGGAAGGGCTGTGAGTGATCCGGTTTTTCCTTTTACTTTGCCATTAGTAAGTCTTTCAACATAATCTGGATTAACTCTTGCTGCACGCTCCAATAGTCTTGAATGTAAATAAAAAATGTCACCAGGAAATGCTTCTCTTCCTGGTGGTCTTTTTAAAAGGAGTGATATTTGTCTATAAGCAACAGCATGTTTTGATAGGTCATCGTAAATTATTAAAGCATCTTCGCCTCTATCTCTAAAATACTCACCCATAGTGCAGCCTGAGTAAGGGGCTAAAAATTGCAAGGAAGCACTTTCTGCTGCACTTGCTGAAACAACAATTGTATTTTTGAGTGCATCAGCTTCTTCAAGCTGTCTTACAACTGTTGCTACAGTAGACTGTTTTTGGCCTATTGCCACATATACACATGTTATGTCTGAATCTTTCTGTTTAATAATTGCATCTACTGCAATTGCAGTTTTTCCTGTTTGGCGATCTCCAATAATAAGTTCTCTTTGACCGCGACCAATTGGCACCATTACATCTATAGATTTGATTCCTGTTTGAACTGGCTGATCAACACCTTGTCTGTCAATAACACCTGGCGCTACAACTTCAATAGGTGCATTTGTTTCTGACTTAACTTCCCCTTTTCCATCAATTGGTCTACCTAGTGCGTCAATAACACGTCCTTTTAACCCTTCCCCAACAGGAACTTCTAAAATTCTTCCAGTTGTTTTTACTTTTTGACCCTCCTTGATATGTCCAGCGTCACCTAAAACAACTGCCCCAACAGAATCATTCTCAAGATTAAGCGCCAAGCCATAGGTGCCCTCTCCAAAATCTAATAGCTCTCCATACATTGCATCCTCTAGTCCAAAAATTTGAACAATGCCATCTGCTGTAGAAAGAACTTCTCCTACATTTGATTCAGAACTTGCACCCTTATAATCTTCAATTTTCTTTTTTATGATGCTTGAGATTTCTGATGGGTTTATTTTAGTACTCATTATTTCTCCTTAATTTATTAATAATTCCTTTAGCCCTGAAAGCTTATTATCAAGACTTAGGTCTATTTCATTGTCTTTATGTTTAATAATTATTCCGCCTATTAGGTTTGAATCTATTTCATAGTTTACCTGCATAGATTTATTAAATTTATTTGATACAAATGATGAAATTCTTTCTTTAATTTCATCAGTAGGTTCTTTGTTTAATTTGACATTAACAGGTATGTTGTCTTCTTGTATAAAACAATAATTTACAAAATATTGGAAAAGGTCTGGCAAAAGATCAAACCTGTTATTGTCAGCTAGCGTGCTAAAAAAAGGTTCTATGGAAGAATCGTCATTTACCAATGAAAGAGCAGTTTGTAACTTTTCCCTCTTGCTAATGGTTTTATCCTTAAAAAATATTTTTAATGACTTTATGTCTTCACTCGAAGCAATGGCCTCAAAATCTTGTTTTATGTTCACAACCTCATCGCTATTTAGCGACTGATATAGCCCTTTTGAATAAACTTCAAACAACCTATTCATTTTCTAAAATCATCCAAGCTTTTTTGAATTGTGTCCCCATGATTTGTTTCTGATATTTCTTTACCAACGATTTTTTTTGCCGCCGATATTACATTAGTCGCAAAATCTTTTTCAAGACTTTTCTTTGCATTAACAACTTCTTTGTCTAGTTCTGCTTGTGCAGAAGCAACGATACGATTTTTTTCTTCAGTTGCTTTGGTTTTTGAATCCTCAACAATTTTTTCAGATTGAGCCTTAGCATTAGATAAAACTTTTTTTGCTTCACTTTTTGCTTCAGCAATCATTTTTTTGCTTTGCTCTTCTGCTTCAATAATCTTTTTGGCACTATCCTCTGAATCTTTTAATCCTTGTTCAATTTTATTTGCTCGCTCCTCCATTGCTGCTAACAATGGTGGCCAAACAAATTTCCAACAAAACCAAATAAATAGCCCGAAAGCTATCATTTGTCCTAAAAGTGTGCCGTTTAAATTCATTTACGCAACAAACAATACATAGAAAGCCAAACCAACTGAAATCATTGGAACAGCGTCAACTAGCCCAATACCCAAAAAGTATGTTGGTCTTAACTGATCCTCTAGTTCTGGCTGTCTTGCTATAGACTCTATTAATTTTGAGCTTAAAACTCCTGCCCCAACTCCAGCACCGATTGCTGCGAGACCAAACATAAATCCTGCTCCTACAAATTTTCCAGCTTCAATTACTGCTTCTTCCATTACAACCTCCTTTAATGTTGTTCAAATTTTTCATGTGCCATATTCATATATACCACTGTTAACATCATAAAAATAAATGCCTGAAGTACAACTATTAAAATATGAAATATTGCCCAAATAAGACTTAGTGTTATACCTGCAAGATTCAAGCCAACACCCGCTAAAGTTAATGTTTCAAAATTAATCATTACCATACCCGCAATTAATAAAAATATCATCTCACCAGCATATAAATTTCCATAAAGCCTTAAGGCGAGTGATAAAGGTTTTGCTAGCATATCAATCACTTCAACAAATAGGTTTGCAGGCAGCATCCATGGTCCAAATGGATGTAAAGTTATAGACTTTATGAAACCAATAAAGCCTTTATTTTTAATACTAAAAAACAAATACAAAATAAATACCGAAAGGGCTAATGCTGCAGTTAGATTAAGATCTGTTGTTGGCACCACTTTTAAGAATGGAATCCCTATTTCCTCGGCTGGATAAGGAATTAAATCAACTGGAACAAGATCCATTAAGTTCATTAATAATACCCAAACGAAGATTGTAAGCGCCATTGGCGCTACAAGGGTATTTTGTCCTGCTTTGAAGGTTCCTTTCACCACTCCATTTACAAAATCAATCATCATTTCTACAAAAAGCTGAAGTTTAGTTGGTTTTTCTAATGAGAAACTTTTCGCTGCATTGATAAAAAAGAACAGAAAAATCGAACCCAACAAGAGCGAGAAAAATAATGTATCAATATTAAATGCCCAGAATCCCATTGCTTCAAGGTCTGTCTTGTTATTAGCTAAATACCATCCGTCCTCTGTTAATGTTTCTTTGCAATATTTGTCCCCGTCATAATTCATGCTTTTGTCATCTTGGCAATAAGCGGTTTTTTCTTCATCAGTCTCGCCTTTAGCATAGAATTTTCTTTCATGTCCTTCAGGCAATCGGCCATACACCAAATTTTGTAAATGGTGCTCTAGATATTCTTGAAATGTACGTTCTGAACTTTCAGATGCCATGGGTGTCGTAATTGTAATTTAATTTAATGTTTGTTTGTAGCTCTAATGTGAAATTTTTTCAATGATTCCATCTAATTCTTCATATGAATAATATTTGATGACCATTTTTCCTTTTCCATCTTTATCCTCAATAGTTACTTTTGACCCTATGCGTGAACTTAAGGCCGATTCGAGGTTAAGTTCATCTCTTGATTTTTTCTCTTTCTTCGAGGTTTGTGGAGAGCTCTCTGTAATTTGTTTCTCTAGATCTCTGACTGATAAATTTTCAGAAATTATCCTCATAAGTAGTTGTTCAGCTTTTACACCATCAACACTCAGAAGGACTTTTGCATGGCCCTCACTTATAGCTCCCTTATCAATTTCATCTTGAATTTTCGGCGATAATGTCAGCAGACGCAAAGAATTAGCTACAGAGCTCCTTGGTTTGCCAACGCTTTTAGCTACAGCTTCTTGTGTATAGCCAAACTCATCCTTAAGTCTTTGATAACCCTTAGCCACTTCTAAAGGATTAAGATCTTCTCTCTGTATATTTTCTAGTATTGCTATTTCTAGTGATTGGACGTCAGATATATTCGATACTACAACTGGTATTTTTTTTAATTTAGCCAGTTTTGCCGCTCTGAACCTTCTTTCTCCAGCAACAAGCTCAAAACCCTTTCCATCCTTTCTAACTAAAACTGGTTGTATAACTCCATGTTTCTTAATTGACTCTGCAAGTTCTTCTAATTTTTTTTGATCAAAAGAAGTTCTTGGTTGATATTGATTAGCCCTTATTTGATTTAATAAAATTTCTGATGATTTTTCTTTAGTTTCTTTTTTTACATTTTTTTGAGGCTTTTCCGAATTTTTGCTTTCGGCAACGTCACCAAGTAAAGCTTCTAATCCTTTGTTAAGCGATGTTTTTTTTGCCATTTTCAAATTTCCTTATGAGCTCTCCAGATAAACTTAGAAAAGCTTCAGCACCAATTGAATTTATATCATAATCGACTATTGATTGGCCATAGCTGGGCGCCTCTGCTAGTCTTACATTTCTTGGAATGATTGTATTAAGCACCTTTTCTTTAAAATGTTTTTCTAGCTGACTTGAAACTTCGCGTGTGAGCCGATTTCTCCAATCAGCCATTGTTCTAAGTATTGCAACTATGTCTATTTTTAAACCAAGAACATCATTTAGTTCAGAAATTGTAGATTTTAAAGTAACCAGTCCCTCAAGGGCATAATATTCACACTGAACAGGAACAAGCACGTTTCTACAAAATTCCATAGAGTTTATTGTTAAAAGATTTAGCGATGGTGGGCAATCGATCAGAATGTAGTCATATTTTTTTGGAAGTTTTTTTAGGTATGTGCTGAAATATTTTTCTCTGTTGTCTGTTTTTTCGATAATTTTTTCTGCTGCTACCAAGTTGTTGTTGGCTGGGATAATGTCATAACCTCCAGATGCTTCGATTATAAAGCTTTCAATTTTTTCTTCGCCGTTAAAGAATTCGTATAAGGAGCTTTTAGAATTTTTTTTAATTCCAGCTGCAGAACTAGCATTGCCTTGTGGATCAATGTCAATTAACAAGACATTTCGTTTTGCTTTTCTAAGAGAAGCAGCAAGGTTAACTGCTGTAGTTGTTTTCCCAACTCCGCCTTTTTGATTTGTAACGGCAACTCTAATTGTCATTTACTTCAATAACTGTCATTTTTACATTTTGGCACAAATAATTGTGCATCTTGTAATCATATATCAAAGGCCTGGCTTCTAATAACTCTCTTTTGGTATTTGCATCATTTTTCTTAAGAAATAAATAATTTTTGATGTTTTCTTTATTTTTTGTCATTAATAGTGTTTTTTTTATTGAGGCAAAGGCCTTTGAACATACGGTATATTTTTTATCTAAGGAAAAGTTAGCCACATCATCGTGAATTGGGATAATTCCATCTATTCCTAATTTGGTTAAAACAAATTTTTGAAACTGATGTTTTCTTAAATTTCTTTCAATTAAAAAAACTTCTTTATTTGGTTTTAAAATTTTTATAACCACCCCCAATAACCCTGATCCTGAACCATAGTCAACAACTATATTCTCTAGTGTGTCAGAGGTCTCAATTGCTGCCTGAACGCAGTCCTCGATGTGAAATTCAAAATCTTTTTTTGTTTTAGCTCCGGTAAGGTTGTGTTTTGTGTTTTGTTTTAACACCTCCCCCAAAAAAGTCTCAAGACTTTTTTTAATAGCTGGTTTTAATTGCATCAATCTTTTTTAAATGAATTGTAAGAACACTTATTGCTGCTGGAGTAATGCCCTCAATGTTTGCGACTTCTTGAAGGTCTTTTGGTTTATGGTGATTAAGTTTTTCTTGTAACTCCCCTGACAGGCCAATAACTTCTTTATAGTCAAAAATTAAGCCTAATTTAAACTCTTCTAGATTTTTTATTTTATCCAATTCGCGTTGTTGTTTTTTTATGTAGCCAGAATATCTGATATCAAAATATGTTTGCTCGAAACTTTCCCCTTTAAGTTTGGTAATTTTTGAAAGGTCTTTAAGAGAGAAATCATTTCTTTTACAAAGATCTGTTCCTGTTCTTTTCTTTCCACCCACATCTATTTTTGTTTTTTCAAGAATATTTCTCGCTTTGTTTTTTTCTGACTGTTTTTTCAAGTAAACCTCTTCTCTTAGTTTGTCTAATGTTTTAAATTTTTTTGCGTATTTGAACATTCTCTCGTCGGCATTATCTTGTCTCAGTAAAAGCCTGTGTTCTGCTCGTGAGGTAAACATTCTATAAGGCTCACTTACACCAAACCTTGTTAAATCATCAACCAGAACACCGAGGTATGAGTCTTGCCTTTTTGGTATCCAGCTATCTTTTTCTAATAATAGAGAAGCATTTATGCCCGCAACAATTCCCTGTCCTGCTGCCTCCTCATAGCCTGTTGTTCCATTTATTTGTCCTGCTAAAAAAAGGTTTTTAAGTTTTTTAATTCTTAAGGTTTTGTCGAGATTTCTGGGGTCTATATAGTCATATTCAACAGCATAACCAAACTGTGTTATTTTGGCGCTTTCAAAGCCCTTTATTGATCTAATGTATTTTTCTTGTATTTCTTTAGGGAGGCTTGTAGATATTCCGTTTGGATAAATTGTGTTCGCCTTCAAGCCCTCAGGCTCAACAAAAACTTGGTGTTGATCTTTGTCTTCAAATCTCATTATCTTGTCTTCGATAGATGGACAATATCTTGGTCCAACTCCACTTATAAGGCCTGAATACATTGCTGATTTTTTTATGTTCTTTCTGATAATTTCATGTGTTTTTTTATTTGTATAGGTAATGTAGCAAGATGTTTGTTTTGGGTGTTTGTTCTTTTCACCAAGGTATGACATGAAGAGCTTAGCGCTGTCTCCTGGCTGCTCTTCTAAAGAGCCAAAATCAACAGTTTGTTTGTCGAGTCTTGGAGGTGTTCCTGTTTTAAGTCTGCCAGTCTTTAAGTTTAGGCTGTTAAAAAAAAGCTCAAGCCCTGATGATTTTTTTTCATTAATGCGCCCTCCCTCGTTTTTTTCATGACCTATTAAAATAGATCCATTCAAAAAAGTACCTGTTGTTAAAACATAAGATTTTGCAGAATATTCGTTGCTCTTTGATAGGGCAGAAATGATTTCGTTTTTTTCTTTTTTGAAATTAATAATTTCATCACTGATTAAAATAACTCCCTCTTCCTTAAGTTTTTTTTGGATGATTTTTTCATAAAGATCTTTGTCTGTTTGTGCTCTTGTTGCTTGTACTGCTGGTCCTTTTTTTCTATTTAAAACTCTAAACTGAATTCCAGCCAAATCTGTTGCTTCGGCAATATAGCCGCCCAAAGCATCAACCTCTCTAGCAATATGGGTTTTGCCCATACCTCCAATGGCCGGATTGCACGACATCCTTCCCGTTTTTGAATGATCCAAAGAAACAAGACCAACTTGGCGTCCCATTTTTCTTGCAATAAGTGCAGCTTCAACGCCTGCGTGTCCGCCTCCTATTATTAATATATCAAACATATATGTCATATTATTTTTATTGTTATTATTAGTATCCAAAGTAATTGTTAATAAGTGTAAATTATATGGTTTTTATACGTCCTTTAAAGGATGTGATTCTTGTGTTTATTTTGTAATTAATTTGTGTTTTTAGTTATATGATGTTGTTAGCAGTTTGTTGATAAAAAGATATCAACATAATGCACACAATTTTTCACTTACCTATACAGAACTTTGAAAAAATTCCATCTAAAATCTTTTCGTTATCAAAATTTCCATATACATATTTTAATTCCAACAAAGCATCTCTTAATTGCTGAGCAGTAATTTCAAAAACATCATCATCTCTCACCTCTTCAATGCTGTTATTTGCTTTTATTACAGCCTTGTAAACCCTTTCAGTAACTAATGAGAGTTCAGGCCTGGACTTAATATGTTTGTATATTAGTTCTCTAAGTTTTTCTATACCGTCACCAGTCTTTGCAGACACGTACAATATATTTTTTTCAGGCCGATTTTTTAATAGATCTGATTTATTTATAACAACAACTGAGTCTTTGAATTTTTTTTCTATTATTTGTTCAGGTTCAAAAACTTCTAAACAAAGATCTGATGATTTATATGATTCTTCTGTTAAAGCCATTCCCATTTTTTCAATCTTAGAAACCTTACCAGACCGTATTCCTGCAGTATCTTCAAGCGTTATTTCAACACCTTTTAAAAAGAGGTTTTTTCTTACAACATCTCTTGTGGTTCCAGGCACACCACTTACAAGCGCAATTGTCTTCTCAACCAACAAATTAAACAAAGACGACTTCCCCACATTGGGCCGACCAACAAGCACAACCTTTTTTTTCATCATTTCAGACTGAAATGGAGAATATTTCCCCAAAAAATCGCCCAAACCCCTTTTCAAAACAGATACTTCTTTTTTTATTTTTTCTTTATTCATTGATCCAACAGCCCCTTCATCAGAAAAATCAAGTTGGGACTCAATAATTACTAATAAGTTTTCTATTTTTTTTGTCACGCTTGAGAAAAAATCACCAACCCTTCCTAACCTGAAGTCTTCCAACATTCTTAATTCTTCTGCACTACTTGCTCCAATATTGGCAGCAACTGACTCTGCCTCATCAATGGTAAATTTATTATTAATAAAACCCCTCTTAGTAAACTCTCCTGCTTCCGCCTCTCTAAACCCAAACCCTTCTAAAACGTCTAGAATTTCTGAAACTACAACCATGCTTCCATGAGGCTGAATTTCTATAACATCTTCTCCTGTATATGATTGAGGGGCTTTAAAATACAAAACAAGACACTTTTCAGTGAAGCCATTTAAAGATATATTTCTTAAAAAAACCCCCGGCTTTTTGTTTTGTATGTCAAGAAAGTTAAAAAATTTTTTCGAAATTGATAAACCACTGATTCTTATAACCGATATTGCAGAGACCCCCTCGGGAGTGGCAAGCGCATATATAGGATCTTCTTTTCTAACCACTTTCAGACTGTGCGCGGCCCATTATTAATACCTGAGGAATAATTGATAAAAGCATATTTACCACAGAATATACCACAACACCCGCAGGCATAAATAAAAAAACTATCGTGATCATCGGCGGAAAAACAACCATCATTTGTTGTGCTATTTGAGCCTGCATTCCTTGAGATTGAGGTGGTTTCGGCATTAGTTTTTGAGAAGCAAACATCATTAAGCCCATTAATATTGGTGCAATTAGATAAGGATCTGATTCTGCAAGATCCGGAATCCATAAAAATGACTCTCCACGAAATTCAAAAGCCTCCCTGGTAACCCAAAACATAGCAATAAATATTGGAAACTGAGCAAACAAAGGAAGACAGCCAGCTGCTGGGTTAAATTTTTCTCTTTTATATAACTGCATCATCTCCACACTCAGTTTGTTTCTGTCGTTTTTATATCTTTCTTGGAGCTCTTGGAGTTTTGGTGAAAGCTTTCGCATCTTTACCATAGAGTTTAGCTGCATGATTTGTAATGGTGACAGCACAACCTTAAAAAGCACAGTAAGTAAAATAATTGAAACTCCCCAATTAGTTACAAGACCATATAAAAAATTTAAAACAACAATAAAGAACTCCCCTATTCCATAAACAAAACCAAGATCGAGGTTGTATTTAAAGTGTGGAGCCACAACCTCCAGAACATCTTTTTGTTTAGGGCCTAGATAAAGCTTAGTTTCTGAGATATAAGAGCTTCCCTCAAAATTCATTGGTTCCGATATACCAAACCTGTACAAACCATTAATATCTTTAGGATAAAGCGATATTTTTTGGTGATTTACATCATCATAAACAGCAACAACAAAATGTTTTTGAGAATGACCAACCCAATGACCCATATAGTCCTCCCTGCTGTCGACAGACCTAAGGCTTTCATCATTAAACACATCCTCGCTTGTACTAAAGGCAAGATGATCTCGTGAAAATGAAGTGCCATAATCTACAGATTTTTTCTCATCTCTATAAAAAGTTTTAAAGGAATTAATTACACCAATCGTAGAGGTTGAAAGATCAAGCCTGTCATCAATGAGAAGGCCGTATTTACCAGAAAATTTTATTTTTTTTGTTAATACATTTCCCACTTCGTCCATGGCCCTTATAGTTAAATAATCACCAGAAGAATCTAGAACCGAAAAACCTGTAGGGCTGAAACCAGAAATTGTAGACTTAAAATAAAATCTTAAAAACTCATCATCTGAAAGCAGTCTTACCTTCTCAAGACCATTGTTAATTTTCTTTTCTTTTAAATATGCCTCTTTAATACTCCCATCTTCCAAATCTATAAAAATTTCTAGTGAGTCATTACTAATTTTGAGCAGATCAGAATCTGTTTTTTCTTGAACGAATTTTGAGACTTCAACTTTTTGCTTTTTGTTTACATTTCCCCAATCAAAAACAAGGAGCATAATCAGTAAAAGTGAAATTAATAAAAATATAGTTCTTGGGCTAAACATTTGAAAAAAATTCCTTTAATTCTTTTTTAAAAACACAGTCGTCTCTTTTAAATTTTACCAAAAAATTTTTGTTTAGATTTTTTTGGAAATTACATCTATAAATCTCTTTTATTTGTCTTTTAATTTTATTTCTTTGAACAGCACTTTTAACAATTTTTTTTGGTACTGAAATTTTGATAGAAGAAAAAGTATCATCTGAATCGCTAATACCTATTTCAATGCAGTTATTAATAAATACTGTTTTTTTTTGTTGTTTGTTAGGCATAAAAAAAACTAAACACTTAAGCTTTTTCTTTTTTTGGAGCGCCTGCTAGACAAAATTGTTCTACCAGCTTTTGTAGACATTCTTAACTTATAGCCGTGAGTCCTCTTTCTCTTTAAATTTGTTACTTTTAGAGTTCTTTTCATTTTTTTATCAACAAGTTATACACAGAAAAACAATATATTTATTACATGTTTTCCAAAGCTCTAGTATTATAAACTTATCGTCATGTCTAACAAGCTATCAACAGTAAATATTTTTAATCAAAGCGTCAAAGAATTGGAAAAATCAATGAATGCCCCTGAATATAACTCATGGGTGAGGCCACTTGAATTCGATCTGAAGGAGAATAATTTTAATATATATGCTCCAAATGAATTTATCGAAAATTTCTTCAGAGAAAAATACTTACCTAAGTTAATGAACCTTCTTGAAAACAGCATTGGAAGAAACAGATTTATATTAAATCTAGCAGTTCAACAAACAACAAATAAAATTAACACTTATGACAGAACAGGATTAATTGAAAATTATACTTTTGAGAGTTTTGTTGAAGGTAAGTCTAACCAAATAGCTCTTGCTGCCGCAAAACAGGTTGCAGACCAGGCATCAGACAGTAAATACAATCCACTTTTCTTATATGGTGGAGTTGGTTTAGGAAAAACGCATTTAATGCATGCTGTTGGCAATAAACTTAAAAGGGAAAGGACAGATGCAAAAATTTGCTATCTCCATTCTGAAACTTTTGTAAGCGAAATGGTAAAGGCTTTGCAATTGGGAGCAATGAATGAGTTTAAAAAGTTTTATAGAGGGCTAAATGCGCTTCTAATTGATGACATACAGTTTTTTGCCGGTAAAGAGCAATCTCAAGAAGAGCTTTTTCATACTTTTAACAGTTTGATTGAAAATGGCAACTTAATGATTTTCTCCTGTGATCGATACCCAAAAGAAATAGAGGGTCTAGAAGAAAGGCTTAAGTCACGTTTTGGATGGGGCTTGTCTGCTGTAATAGACCCTCCAGCACTTGAAACAAGAGCTGCCATATTAATGCAAAAAGCAAATGATATGGGCCTAGCTCTTTCAGATGAATGTGCCTTTTTTATTGCAGATAAGGTTAAGTCAAATGTTAGAGAGCTTGAGGGAGCGCTCACTAGGGTTGCAGCTAATGCTCGTTTTACTAACGCCGAAATTGATATTGATTTAATTAAAAATTCGTTAAGGGATATATTGGCAATACAGGCCAGAATGGTGACCATACCCAATATTCAAAGAGTTGTTGCAGAATACTATAATATCAGAGTTTCAGATCTTCTTTCTTCAAGAAGAAGCAGGTCTGTAACAAGGCCAAGGCAAATTGCAATGTCTTTAGCCAAGTCGTTAACAAATCATAGCCTTCCAGAAATTGGCGAATCTTTTGGAGGCAGAGACCATACGACCGTTATCCATGCGTGTGAAAAAGTTAAAGAACTTATTCAAACAAATTTAGAAATAGAGGAAGATTTCAAAAAGTTAAGAAGACACCTTTCAGCATAAAATGAAATTTAATCTTGAAAAAAAAGATATAGATTCAGCACTATTATCACTTTCAGCAGTTGCAGACAAAAAACGAACGTTGCCTGTTCTGAGCAATATTTTAATCAAAGCATATGAAAGTCGTTTAAAAATGTTAAGCACAGACTTAGAAATAGAATTAGAAATTGATATAGAGGGTGTTGCTGTAGAGGAGCCAGGAGAAATCACAATTCCAGCAAAAAAAGCAAGTGATATAGTTAAAGAGCTCCCTGATGGCAATATATCGTTTTCAATGGAAGATGGAGAAAAGTTCAGAATTAAGACAAAGACTGGTGAATACAATTTGGTAACAATGGAGGCCATAAATTTCCCAGAATTTTCCCCTATAGAAAACGATGAGTCACATGAAATAAACTCTAATGATTTAAAGGAATGTTTCGAAATGACAAGTTTTGCAATGGGACATGGAGATTGGCGACATTATTTAAATGGAACATACTTTGAAAGTTCTATAGGGGCACTAAAAATGGTGGCTACGGACTCTTTTAGACTTGCAGTGTATAAAAAACAATTTAATGCTGAAGGTGAGTTCAGAGGAATTATTCCTAGAAAGTCTTGTATGGAACTCATGAGAATGCTTCCAAAAGAAAATGACAAAATTAAGTTTTTTATAGACCAAAGTAGAATTGTCTTTTCTTCTTCTAACTTTATTTTTAAATCTAAATTAATTGATGCAAATTATCCAAATTATAATCAATTAATTCCTTCTGGAGATTCTGTAGAAATAAAAGTAAATAGAGAGGCAATGCTACAGATCCTTTCAAGGGTTTCGGTTCTATCAAATGATAAAATCAAAGGTGTAAAACTTAAGTCAGAGGGAAATTTGCTTAAAATCTTTTCTAGCAATCTCGATCAAGAGTTTGCAGAGGAAGAGCTTGAGCTTGACGTTGCTAACGAGGAATTTGATATTGCATTCAATGTTACTTATTTACGAGAAATGCTTAACACAATTGAAGACAAAAGTATTTCTATTCAGAGTTATGGTAATAAACAGCTTGCTTTCTTGAAAACTACAAACAATGACAGAGTTTTAGGCTTAATGCCTATACTTTTTTAGTGATAATACAAAACATAAAAATACAAAATATAAGATCTTATGATTTTGCTGAATTGCCTATGGAAAGTGGGATTAATGCAATATATGGAAAAAATGGTTCTGGAAAAACATCATTACTTGAAGCAATTTACTTCGGTCTGTCATTAAAAAGTTTTAGAACTTCCAAAACTGAACAAATAATAAGAAATAATGAATTAAAAGGGGAAATATTAATTACTAGTAACAGGAAGACTATTAGAGCTATTAAAAACAAAACAAGCACAATAGCCATTGATGAAAATAACGAAAAAAAAATTGCTAGAAAAGAACTTTTGATGTTATTCCCAACTTGTGTGATTGAAAATAAAGAATTTTCTTTTACTGATGCACAACCAGATTACAAAAGAAAGTATTTAAATAAAATTTTGTTCTACGTAGAACAAGATTTCGATAATTTGCATGAAAAATTATCAAAAATACATAAACAACGTCTTTTTTGTCTTAGAAATGGACAAAAAAATGAAATTCTAGTTTGGAATAAGGCATTAATTGAAATTGAGCCACAAATAACCACATTAAATAAGAGATTGATCAATGATTTAAATAATTTTTTTACTTCAAATAGTAACCTTTCGAGTTTTTTTGTTAAAAATGATTGGCTTAAAGGTATAAATTTTCAATATAAGCCTGGCTTTGATGAAAATATTGGCTTAGAAAAGCATATTCATAATAATTTTGAAAAAGAATTCATGATTAATAAACCATTAGTTGGTTTACATAAAAGAAACTTTAATATTTTATTAGATCGAGATATTGCTTCCTCAATATTATCAAGAGGTCAGCAGAAAGTTCTTTCTTGTATTCTTCATCTTGTGTCAAAGGAATTTATAGAAAAAAGTCTTAAAATCCAACCTTTAGTGTTGATAGATGATATTTGTTCTGAATTAGATAAGGAAAATCAACATTTAATGTTAAAATATCTCAATAATATGAATACGCAGGCTATATTGACGTCCATAGAAAAAATAGCTTTAGACCCTAAATTTAACGTTAATCTGTTCCACGTAGAACAAAAAGGAGATATTTCAAATGTCAAAAGATAAATATGACTCATCGAGCATTAAGGTTTTAAAAGGCTTAGAAGCTGTTAAGAAAAGGCCTGGAATGTACATTGGTGATACTGATGATGGTTCTGGCTTACATCATATGGTTTTTGAGGTCCTAGATAATGCCATAGATGAGGGTTTAGCAGGGTTTTGTGACTATATTGAAGTTAAATTAATGAAAGACGGTTTTGTGTCTGTGTCTGATAATGGTAGAGGAATTCCTGTAGACATGCACGAGGAGGGTGTACCTGCAGCACAGGTAATAATGACCTCTCTACATTCAGGTGGAAAATTCGATGAGAATAGCTATAAGGTTTCAGGTGGGTTACATGGGGTAGGAGTATCAGTAGTAAATGCTCTAAGTAGCAAGTTGATTTTGGAAATTGAAAGAGATGGGAAGAAATACTATCAGGAATATGCTGAGGGCACACCCAAAACAGATTTAAAAGAAAACGGAAAAAGTGATAAAACAGGTACTAAAGTAAGCTTTCTACCATCTAAAAATACATTTGCCTTTACAGAATTTAATGTTGAGATACTTAAAAGAAGAATCAGAGAGCTTTCTTTTTTAAATTCTGGTATTGCAATAACAATAATTGATGAAAGAACAGATCAGAAATTTGATTTTAAGTCAGAGGGGGGTTTAGTTGAATTTGTTAATTATTTAACAGGCAAAAAAGAGCCAGTTGGCACCCCTTTTACCGCTCAGGCTAGCATGAAGGGAATAGGGGTAGAAATTGCCATTCAATGGACAAATACTTATTCAGAAAATGTTCAATGTTTCACAAATAATATTCCTCAGATAGATGGTGGGACGCATATGGCAGGGTTTCGAGGCGGACTTACTAGAGCGATAAAAACATTTATTAAAAAAGAAGACATGATGAAGAAAAAAGATATTGAACTCACTGGTGAAGATGTGCGAGAGGGGATGATGGCAGTAATTTCCCTAAAAATGCCAGACCCAAAATTCTCATCTCAAACAAAAGATAAACTAGTTTCATCAGAAGCTAGACCAGCTGTAGAAGCCCTGATAAATGATTACTTTATGGATTTCTTATTAGCAAACAAACAACAAGCAAAAGAAATTCTGGGGAAAATACTTGAGGCAGCATACGCCAGAGAAGCTGCTAGAAAAGCTAAAGAAATGACAAGAAGGAAGGGAATTTTAGATCTTGGTGGGCTTCCAGGCAAATTGGCAGATTGCCAAGAGAAGGACCCTGAAAAGTCTGAAATATTTCTTGTTGAAGGAGATTCAGCTGGCGGTTCTGCTAAACAAGGAAGAGATAGAAGCTTTCAAGCAATACTTCCTTTAAAAGGAAAAATAATCAATGTTCAAAAACAGCGTCTAGATAAAGTACTCGCATCAAATGAAATTGGCACACTAATAACTGCCTTGGGAACAGGGATAGGGCACGATGAGTTTTCCACTGAAAAGCTTAGATACCATAGAATTATTTTTATGATGGATGCTGATGTTGACGGTTCTCATATCAGAACATTGTTGCTTACTTTCTTTAATAGGCACATGCGAGATTTGATTTCAAAAGGGCATGTTTATATGGCTCTTCCTCCCCTATATAAAATCAAAAAAGGCGGCAAGACTTATTATGCTAAAGACGAGGAAGAAAAAGACGAGATTTTAAAAGACATAAGAAAAGATGATAATGAAAACTCTAGAACTCCGGAAATACAGAGATATAAAGGACTTGGAGAGATGAATCCAGAACAACTTTGGGAAACAACATTTGATCCAACTAATAGAAGGCTTGTTCTGATTACGATTGATGATGTAGGAGAAACTGACGATATTTTTGAAACTTTGATGGGTGATGAAGTTAAACCAAGAAGAGAGTTTATTGATGAGAATGCCTTAAGAGCCGAAAATGTTGATGTTTAAAATAAATCTTTAAACACTTCCTCTAAATCACTAATTGAAACTCTTTTCTGAGACATGGTGTCTCTATCCCTAACTGTAACAGTCTCTTCTTCCAAAGTTTCAAAGTCTATGGTTATACAGATTGGTGTTCCTATCTCATCATGTCTTCGATAATTTTTTCCAATATTACCACTGTTTTCAAACAGAACTCTTCCCATGCCTAGTGACTGTAATTTATTCTTTATTTCTTTGGCTTTTTTAACTATCTTTTCGTCATTTTTTTTCAATGGAATAATAGCTGCTTTTATAGGGGAAAGATGCGGTTTTAATTTTAAAACAACTCTCTCTTTATCTTCTATTTCTTCAAGATGATAAGCTTCATTTAATATAGCTAAAATAGCTCTATCAACACCTGCTGAAGGTTCAATTACAAAGGGAACCATCCAGTTATTATTTTCATCTTTTAATGCTAATTTAGCATTTGATTCGTTGTTTTTTGATACTTTTGACTTAAGGCTTAATTCATCTTGATTCTTTGAGTGAGAACCTAAGTCAAAATCGGTTCGATTAGCAATGCCTTCTAGCTCCTCTACTCCGTGTGGAAATTTGTACATGATATCAACTGTAGCTTTAGAATAATGAGCTAATTCATCTATTGGCACTTCATAAAGTTCTAAGCTATTTTTAGGTACTCCTTGTTTCTCCCACCAATTAATTCTTAACTCAACCCATTTTTTATGCCAATCTTCATCTGTACCAGGAACTACAAAAAATTCTAATTCCATTTGTTCAAATTCTCTTACTCTGAAGATGAAACTTTTTAGTGTAATTTCATTTCTAAAAGCCTTTCCTATTTGAGCAATACCAAATGGCACATTTCTAGAAGTTGAGTCAACAACGTTTTTAAAGTTTATAAAAATTTGTTGAGCAGTTTCAGGCCTTAGGTAGGCAAATGTTTTACCATCGTCAACTGGACCTATATTTGTTTTAAACATCAAATTAAATTGACGAGGTTCAGTTAAATCCTCTTTTTTACAATAATCAGGGACCTGATCAGCTCTAAATCTTTCACCACAGGATTTACAATCCACTAATGGATCAGTAAAAGTTTCTTCATGACCAGAATACATTAGTACTGATTGCTTTGTGAGTATTGCTGCATCAAGTCCTTCAACATCATCACGCTCATACACGACTGATTTCCACCAAGAATTTTTTATATTATTTTTTAATTCGACACCTAAAGGACCATAGTCATATAAACCCTGAGTACCACCATATATTTCACTGGATTGGAATATAAAGCCTCTTCTTTTACAAAGGGATATTAGATCTTCAATATTTGTTGCAGGCATTTTTTTAATTAACTATAAAAGGTATTCTAGTATTTTAAGAATGTTTCTCATAATTTTTAAAACAATATCTATGTTTCCATTATTTTTAATTGATGGAATCTCGTTTGCTATTTCAATAATGCTGTTTAGATTCAATAGCTCACAAAAAAGAGTTACAGAAAAAAATTTAAATCATTGTGATTTATCTTCAAAACAACTTTTAAGATTATCCATAAACAAAACCTCAGAAAGCATGATGCATTATCCATACGTCTGGGGCAATCCAAAAAATTACACAAAACTGATTGAAAAATACAATTCTGATCAAGAAATTTTTTCGAAGAGTGAAAGTAAATTAATTTTCACTCTTCACATGGGGTGTGTTGACGTGATGCTAAATCTGCTCTCTGATGGAATTAAGGGACTAGACATTATATACACTCCAGCAAAGAATAATGAGCTAGATAAGATTATTAGAACATCAAGAACTTTTTTCAAAGCAAACATGATCCCAGCAAATGAAAAGGGCATGATTCAGCTTTATAAGAATTTTTTAAATAAAAAAAGTTTAGCAATGGCATCTGATTTAGTACCACATAATTTTAATGGAAAATACTCTAAATTCTTTGATAAAAAATGTTTCAGCATTGATTTAATAGAAAAGCTTTCAAAAAAAGGTACACACAATATATATTTTGTTTACTTTTCAAAAGGTTTACAAAAAAAATATAAATTTAATGTAATAAAGATTGGCAAGCAATTGACAACTGATGCCATGAACCAATATTTTGAGAAGGCTATAAAAGAAACTCCAGAACTCTATGGATGGGAATATAAAAAGTTCAGAAAATTAGATAAAGAAAAAAGTAATATTTATTAATTCCTCCAAAAAGAGGGAAACAATAATAACAAAAAACCGAAAATCTCAAGCCGCCCAATAATCATTGCTAGAGAAAGTGTAATCTTTCCGGCCGGCTCTAAACTAGAATAGTTATCTGAAAATTGTCCAAGACCAGGCCCAAGATTATTCAAGGTTGCACTTACAGCAGAGAAAGCAGAATAAAAATCAATATTCTGAAGCATTAGAACAAGCAAGAATAGTATTGAAATAAGAACATAAATTGCAACAAAAGAGAAAACAGACTCAATTTGCTTTTGCTCAATTTTTTCACCATTAAATTTCAAAGTGCTGACTGCAGTAGGGTGCATAATTTTAGTTATATTATCAAAGGCTAATCTTATTAGGATATTTATTCTCCATGCCTTAATGCCCCCTCCAACTGATCCTGAGCAAGCACCTACAAAGGCTAAAAGCATGATTAAGATAGGCAATAAAATGCCCATATTATCAAGGTCAGTAATAGTAAATCCTGTTGTTGTAATTATTGATATGGTTTGAAATATTCCATATCTAAATGACTCACTTAAACCTATTTTCTCATTAAATAGTAAGACTAAGACAGAAAATGTTGTCGCTGCAAGAATAAGCAACAAAAAGAATTTAAATTCATCATTTTTTACATAAAACTTAAAGTCTTTTTTCAGCAAGAATAAAAAATGTAATCCAAAATTTGTTGCAGATATTAAGATGAAAAGAATTGCTATGCCCTCAATTAAAGGACTATTAAAATGTCCAAAATTATCGTCATAAATAGAGAATCCGCCAATCGAAACAGTGCTGAATGAATGGGATATAGCCTCAAAATAATTCATTCCTGCAATCCAATAAGAAATGGCGCAAAGGATTGTAATTCCTAAATAAAATCTAAGCAGCGATCTTGCTGTTTTTTTAAGCCTTGGAGAAAAACTATTCTCGGCAAAACCAGATGTTTCAGCTTGAAGTATCCTTATTCCGCCAGAGGCTGCTGGTATTATTGCAAGAACAACAATTATTAAACCAACACCTCCTGCCCATTGAAGTAGCTGTCTATAAATAAGAAGAGACTCTGATAATGAAGAAAGATTAGATATTGTTGTTGAGCCAGTGGTTGTTAGACCGGAGACAGCCTCAAATATCGAATCTGCATAATTCATTCCACTAAAAAAGAATGGAAGAGAAGCTAAAATAGAAATAAAAACCCAACCAAAAAATGTAATTAAGAAGCCATCTCTGGGCGTATAGATAAATTTTTTTCTTCTGAGAGTAATCTCAATTAAAACTCCATAGATCAAACAACTTATAAAGATTGATAAAAAAATTATTTCCACTTCTGATGCAAAAAACTGCATAGTTAGAGGCGGCAAAATTACAAACGTTGCAAAAAACAACGTTAAAGGACCTAAGAATCTTAGAAATTTTAGAAAACTAATCATTTAGACTTGTTATAAAACTCATCAAAAGCTTTTTTATCCTTGTAAAAAATTATTAGATGGTCTCCCTCAAGAAGTTTTGTTTCTTTATGGGCTATGACTACATTTTCTCCTCTTTGTAGACAGGGAATTTCAATAGAATCTCCCATCTCTAATTCACTTATTTTTTTTCCTTTTAAGCCTTCAGCAAAAGTATCAATAGTTATTTCTGAAACTTCCGCTTTTCCTTTTTTAACTTTATGAACATTCGAAACAGAACCTTTTCTTACATATTTTAAAATATATGAAACCGTTATTTGTACCGGAGAAATGATGATGTCTAACTCATTTTTGCCAACCAGATCAAAGTAGGCGTCATTATTGATAATGGTAATAGTTTTTTTTGCCCCTAGTTTCTTTGCCATTAATGAGCACAAAACATTTGTTTCATCATCTTGGGTAACAGCTACATAAACATCACAATCTGCAATACCCTCATTAGCTAAGAAATCTTTATCCGCTGCATCAGCATTTAAAATGAGAACATCATCTAAAAGATCAGAAGCAATCTTGCTTTGTTCTGAATCTTTTTCTATTACCTTTAAATTAAAGTCATTATTTATTTTAGAAGCCAATGATGTGCCAATATTGCCTGCACCTACAACATAAATATTTTTGTGCTTGTCTTCAAGCTTCTGAAGTTCTTGAGTGACATCCTCGATATGTTTTTCATCAGCTATAAAAAAAACCTCATCTCCTTCCAAAATAGTTGTATCACCTGTAGGTATTAAAAGGTTTTCATTTCTATAGAGAGCAGGAATGCGTGTTTCATAATCTGGCAAATCATTATTTAATTCTTTTATTTGGCGACCAACCAAGATACCGCTTTTTTTTGCGTATACACTTACAAGCTTAATTTTTCCTTCAGCAAAATCTAAAATTTCAAGAGCGCCAGGATGATTCAAAAGACTTTTTATTTCATCAGTAATGAGATCCTCTGGATTAATAAAAAAATCTACCTGACTTGCAATTTTCTTAGCAATTTCTTTGTATTCAGATCCTTTTAGTCTGCAAATTATTTTCTTAGCATCAAATTTTGCTTGTGCAATTATTGATGCCAAAAGATTTATTTCTTCTGAATCTGTAAGGCAAAGAAGTAAGCTGTTTTCATCTAAATTGCTTTTAGAAAGTGTGTTAGGAGAGGCTGCATCACCAAGAATTGTTTTAATTCCTTCTTTCGATTTGAGCGGCTCAAGATTAGATTCATTGTTATCTATTACAACAATGTCATTATCTTCGGTTGATAATTCTGTAGCGACACTACCACCTATTGAACCACCACCAAGTATGATTATTTTCAAATCAAATTTTCCTTAAGAGAAATTATATCTCTTTTTGAATTAAAGAAATCATTTGATGAAATTACTTTTTTACCTGGAAACTGAACACTTTTTAAATTTATCGCTCCTTTTTTACAGCAAACTGTCATGCCATCTTTATTGAAAGAGGAAATTTCCCCTGGATTACCTGTGATAGTTTTAATATTTTCTATATTTATTACTCTTACCAATTCGTCATTTAATTTAAAATAGCTGCCTGGCCACTTTTTGAAAGCTAAAAAATTTCTAAATATCTGAGAAGAATCTATATTCCAATTTATCAAGCCTTCTTCTTTTGCGACCTTATCAGCATACGTTGCTTTTTCTTCTTCTTGAGTTTCAGGTATTATTTTTTCCGAACAAATTTCATTAATAGTATTGCTTAAATTTATATTGGTAATTTCAACCAACTTTTTCTCTAGAGTGTAAATATCTTGGCCACGATTGCTAGTAGAAAAAGTTTTATATATCCCTCCTGTATCAAGTTTTTCCTCTATCTTCATAAAACTGACTCCAAAGCTTTTATCACCATTAGCAATAGCTCTTTGCATAGGCGCTGCACCTCGCCATTTCGGCAACTTAGAAAAATGAACATTTAAGCAGCCATATTTTGGATGTTCCAAGAGCCATCTTGGTAAAATTTTGCCATAGGCCACAACAATAAGAAGATCTATGCTCTGATTAAGAATAATTTTTTTAAAGTTACCATCATTTAAATTCTCAGGTTGGAGAAGGTTATATGTCTCTTTTTTTTCTAAAAACCTAGAACTCTTAAGATGGGCACCTCTGCCAGCTTTTTTATCAGTTTGAGTAAGAATAAAGTTTATTTGAAAATCTTTTTTGGATAATTCTTCAAATATATTGAAAGCAATTTCAGGGGTACCTGCAAAAGCTATATTTATCTTTCTATTTTTTTTCATCTTTAAGCTTCAAAAGCTTATCCTTAATTCTATTCCTCTTTAAAGACGATGAATAATCTACTAATAATTTTCCGTTTAGATGATCAATTTCATGCTGTATGCAAAAACCTAATAAACCTTCTGCAGTTAACTCTTTATCTGAGCCATTTAGGTCTTGATATTTTAATTTTATTTTCTTTGCTCTTTTAACTTCCTGCCTAAAAGAAGGAATTGATAAGCAGCCTTCTTCCGACAATTCAAGAGTATCATCTAAAATTTCATAATCAGGATTGACTATATGTAAAGGACTACTTTTGTCCTCTGATAAATCAATTACTATTAATCTTTTATGGATATCTACTTGAGTTGCAGCAAGCCCTATACCTTTATCTTCATACATTGTATGGAGCATATCAGATGCTATGGATTTTAATTCATCATTAAAATCTTTAACTGGTTCAGCAGTTTTTCTTAACCTTGGGTCAGGAAATGTTAATATATTTAACTTATTCATTTTTAATATTATTAATATTATATGGACGAAATTAAAGTTTCTGTAATTCTTGGTTCTGATTCAGATGTTGAATTAGGAAAAGCTGCTATTAATTCCTTGAAAGATTTTTCAATTCCTTGTGAATTAAAAGTCATATCTGCCCACCGCTCTCCTGATGTATTAGTAGATTATTTGAAAGATTCAAAAGATAGAGGCTGTAAAGTTTATATAGGAATTGCAGGCATGGCAGCACACTTGGCTGGCGCTATCGCCGCACATTCATCAAGTCCAGTTTTAGGAGTTCCATCAGCAAACAGTTCGTTGAATGGTTTGGATGCAATCTTATCTACATTACAAATGCCTGCAGGTGTACCAGTAGCAACTTTTGCTGCTGGAAAGGCTGGTGCAACAAATGCTGGGATTTTCGCTGCACAGATGTTAGCAGCCAGCGATGAGGATTTAGCAGAAAAAATCAAATCTTTTAAAGCAGAGCTAAGAGAGAAAACTATTCTCAAAGATAAAAATCTTGATAGAGACTGACAAGATATCTTTAGCAGCAAGTTGGATTAAAGAGAAAAAAATCATTGCTTATCCAACAGAGGGAGTTTGGGGCATTGGCTGCATTAACAATCAGTCTCTAATATCAAAATTAAGTGAAATCAAACAAAGACCTAAAGATAAAAAATACATCTTACTTTTCAGAAGTGTTGATGATTTAAGAAAAAAATTTGATGTGAAAAAAGATTACATCAAACAAATTAAGGAACTATCAAATAGTTTCACAACAATCATCGTTCCTTTAAATAAAAGTAACAGTATTGCAGTCAGAATTCCAAAAATAGAAATTCTTCAAGATTTACTTGAAGAAGTTGGTGAAGAAATTGTTTCTACATCAGCAAATATATCATCTCTAAGTGTGTGTAAAAATGTAGAACAAATTAAAACAATTTTTTCTAATAAAATTTTTGGTATTCTTAACCTCCCTTTAGGTGGGGAAAATAAATCATCAAGAATTTATGATTTAAAGAATAATGCATATGTTAGATAAAATAGCAGAAAACTTTCAAGAGATTCATCAATCGCTGATAGATAACTTTTATTGTTATGAACAAAAAGAAAAAATTATTCTTGATAAATGGGAAAAAGAGTCTCTTGGTCATGGTATTTCAGCTGTTGTAGATTGCGGCAGATTTTTTGATAAAGCGGGAATCAATTTCTCCCAAATTTCTGGCAATTCTTTACCTAGATCATCTGTTGGAAGTGAAGGTTATAAAGACGCTCCATATTTTGCGACTGGAGTTTCAGTTGTATTTCATCCCAAAAACCCAAACATACCAACTGCACATTTGAATGTAAGGTACTTTGCGACTTTCAATGAGAATAATGAAATTAACGAAGATTGGTTTGGAGGAGGTTTTGACCTAACACCTTACGTTCCATTTGAAGAAGACTGCAAATCATGGCATCAGCAAGCCAAAACTGCATCAAAAAATAAATATCTAGAATGGAAAAATAATTGTGATGATTATTTCTATTTAAAACACAGAAATGAGCACAGAGGTGTTGGTGGTATTTTTTATGAAAAACAAACATTTGAAAAACCTGAACAAGGATTAGAGCTGTCCAAAAGTGTTGCAGAGTCTTTTTTGAATGGATACAGCAATATTTTAGATAAAAGAAAAGATCTTGAGTTTACAGAAAGACAAAAAGAGTTTCAGATATTTAGAAGGGGAAGATATGTAGAATTTAACCTTTTGTATGACAGAGGAACTTTATTTGGACTTCAATCTGGAGGAAGAATAGAGTCAATTTTAATGTCTCTCCCAAGCGAAGTTTCATGGCGATATAAATTTGATCAAAACCTTAACAGTGAGGAGCAAAATCTTTACAATCTAATATCCAAAAAGCATCAATGGATATGAAATATAAACTCGGGGTGCTTGGCAAAGGGATTTCTTATTCTTTGTCACCTGAAATTCATAATTCCTTCTCTCAACAATGCAATATTGATATTGAATATAAAATTTATGACATAGAAAAAGACTCATTGTTTTTTGTAGAAAATTTTTTTAAAAATGGTGGACACGGCTTAAATATAACTCAACCATTTAAAGAAGAAGTAGGAAAATTTTATAATGCGCCGCCTTCAAATATTCTCTATAAAAGAGACAATGAGATAAAAGCTGACTCAGTAGATGCGGAGGGACTTTGCACTGATTTATCAAAAAAAAATATTAAGGTAAATTCTGGCACAAGAATTTTGTTGCTTGGGCTAGGTGGTGCTGGAATCTCAATAATTAATTCTTCAATATTTAGAAAATGTAATTTTGTGGTATGGAATAGATCCAAGAATAAATACAGAAATATTCAGAGAGATTTTTTAGAATTTAAAAATAATTATGATGATAAAATTGACCTTGTAATTTCATGCGTTTCAGAAATGAATAATGAAATTTCTGAGGTCATTTTGAACACAAACTTTCAAGAATTTGCACACATATATGATATTAATTATAAAAATGAAACAAATACGTATTACAAGAAAATTTCTTTGAAAAAAAATGTTAGTTTTAATTCAGGTGAAGGCATGTTGATTGAGCAAGCTGCACTTTCCTGGAGGAGATGGTTTGGTGATAAACCTGATACTTCAGGTGTTAAAGTAAGTATTGAAAATGGAAGGCTATAAATTTATTGCTGGGGCTATATGCCCCTCTTGTAAAGAGCAGGATAGCATAGTTCTTAAAGATGATGATTCCGAGGTTAAGTGTATCTCTTGTAACTATTTTGAGCTTAAGAATGATAAAGAACTCGGATCTATTAAAATAATTGATGATTAGAAGTGACTATTAGTGTCGTTTATTACTCGACATAAGATTTATTTATAGTAATATATGCGTTAATGAGGATCAAGTTAGGGCTTTTCTTATTATTTATAACATCTTTTTACACATCAGCTGATTGGCTAGATGTGAATATGCCTGTGGGCGTAACGGACATCAGTAAAGAGGTATTTGACCTTCACATGGCTATATTTTTCGTTACAGTTGCTATAGGCGTTGTTGTATTTGGTTTTATGTTTTACTCCATGTGGCGCTATAGGAGAAGTAATAATAAAAAACCGGCCAAATTCAAAGAAAATCACAAACTTGAAATACTTTGGACAGTGATACCAACTTTAATTCTTGTTGCAATGGCTGTTCCAGCTTCTATTACATTGAAGAAAATATACGACCATGAAGCTGAAGAAGGCGGCATGGACATTCAAGTAGTTGGCTGGCAGTGGAAGTGGCAATATAAGTATTTAGATGAACAGGTAGGCAACAAGCCTTTAAGTTTTTTTGCTAACTTAACTACTCCTCCAGATCAGTATGAATATAACAGAGTTGAAAAAGGTGAGAATTATTTGCTTGAGGTTGACGAAGAAGTAGTAGTGCCAGTAAATACTCCAATAAGATTTTTAATCACAAGTAATGATGTTATCCATTCATGGTACATGAGTGACTTTGCTGTTAAGCAAGATGCTATACCAGGTTTTATAAATGTTGCAAAAACTACAATTAATGAACCTGGCATTTACAGAGGAAATTGCACAGAACTTTGTGGTGAAAGGCATGCCTATATGCCAATAGTGGTGCGTGCAGTTACTAAAGAAGAATACGATGAATGGGTTGCAGAAAAAAGAGAAGCAATGGAGCAATTAGCTTTTTTAACGGAAAAAGAATGGACTGCTGATGAGCTGTATGCTCAAGGCGAAGAAATATATAAAACTCGTTGTGCAGCATGTCATCAAGTAAATGGAGCAGGAATTACAGGTTTTTATCCAGCATTGGCTGGTAGTGAAGTTGTAATGAATGATAAGACAGGTCAAATAGAAATTCTCATGGAAGGCATTAGAGGGAGTCAAATGCAATCTTTTGCGGAGCAGCTTAACGAAGTTGACATGGCAGCGGTAATAACTTTCACGAGGTTAGCTTGGAATAATGATAAACAAGGCGATGGAACAATTGTTGTTCCTAAAGACATTGTTGATTATAAAAAAGGAGATTTATAGGAGTAATTATGAGTGCAGTAATTGAAAATCACGAACACGACCATCATGGACCTCAAAAAGGGATCTTAAGGTGGCTTTTCACAACCAATCATAAAGATATTGGAACACTATACCTGTGGTTTAGTTTTCTTATGTTTTTAACAGGTGGTGCGATGGCTATGGGGATAAGAGCTGAGCTTTTTGAACCAGGTTTGCAGCTTATGGATCCTATTAGGTATAACCAATTAGTTACTATGCACGGACTAATAATGATATTTGGTGCAGTGATGCCAGCATTTGTAGGTTTAGCTAACTGGCTTATTCCTATGCAAATTGGAGCACCAGATATGGCATTGCCAAGAATGAATAATCTGAGTTTTTGGTTACTTCCTTCGGCGTTTATAATTCTTCTTTCAACTGCTTTTATGGAAGGAGGACTGCCTGGTTTTGGTTGGACCTTCTACGCACCTTTATCGACAAATTACCCAAATATTGCTTACTTTGTGTTTGCTGTTCACATAATGGGAATTTCTTCAATTATGGGTTCAATTAATGTAATTGTCACAATTATGAACATGAGAGCACCTGGAATGACATTAATGCAAATGCCGATGTTCGTATGGTCTTGGTTAATAACAGCATATTTGCTTATAGCTGTTATGCCAGTTCTAGCTGGTGCAGTAACAATGCTATTAATGGATGCATATTTTGGAACATCATTCTTCGATGCTGCAGGTGGAGGAGATCCGGTTTTATTTCAGCACGTCTTTTGGTTTTTTGGCCACCCTGAAGTTTATATTATGATTCTTCCTGCATTTGGAATTACTTCTCATATTATTTCCACTTTCTCAAGAAAGCCTTTGTTCGGACATTCATCAATGGTTTATGCAATGGTTTCGATTGCTGTACTTTCATTTGTAGTTTGGGCTCACCATATGTTTACAGTTGGAATGCCACTCGCTGCAGAATTATTTTTTATGTGGGCAACAATGATCATTGCTATTCCTACCGGTGTTAAAGTTTTTAACTGGGTTGCAACTATTTTTAAAGGATCAATAACTTATGAAACACCTATGCTATTTGCAATAGCTTTTGTTGTTTTATTTACAATAGGTGGTTTATCGGGCCTCATGTTGGCGATCACACCTGCAGATTTTCAATATCATGATACTTATTTTGTTGTAGCGCACTTTCATTACGTGTTGGTACCAGGTGCAATTTTCTCAATAATGGCTGCTGTTTACTATTGGCTTCCAAAATGGACAGGAAATATGTATGACGAAAAAATGGGTAAGCTTCATTTTTGGCTATCATTTATTGGTGTTAATGTAACTTTCTTCCCGCAACACTTTGTAGGTTTAGCTGGAATGCCTAGAAGGTATGCTGACTACGCTTTACAGTTTGCAGAATGGAATGCAGTTTCATCGATTGGAGCATTTCTGTTTGGTTTATCACAGCTACTTTTCCTTTACATTGTTATCAAGGCTGTTTTTGCAGGCAAAAAAGCAACTGCACAGGTTTGGGATGGCGCAGAAGGATTAGAGTGGACTGTAGACTCTCCTGCTCCGTATCATACATTTGAAACCCCACCAAAAGTAAATGGCTAAGAATAATTTTTCAAGCAAAATATTTCTTTATTTAGTTTCAGCTGTAATTTTTATGTTCTTTTTTTCTTTTATGCTGGTGCCTCTTTACAATGTTTTTTGTGAGGTTACTGGTCTAAATGGAAAAATATATGGCCCATCATCTTTTTTTGTAAAAGACGATGTAGAAAAAAAAGATTCTAGAGAAATAAGAATAAAGTTTTTAAGTCAAGTTAATGAATCAGCGCCTGTAAATTTCTTCCCTTCTTCTAATGAGGTAAGGGTGTGGACTGATAAGGTGAGCAAAACGTCCTATATTGCAGAAAACACCACTGATAAACAATTAACTCTAACTATAATTCCATCGGTTTCACCTGGTTTGGCTGCAGAAAATGTAAAAAAAATTCAATGTTTTTGTTTTGAAGAGCAGGTTCTAATGCCTTATGAGAGGCAAGAATGGCCAGTTAGATTTTATGTAAGCTCTGAAGTTGGAGATAACGTAAATGATATATATCTATCCTATACACTCTTTGAAACAGATCGTGTTTTAACAGACAATATGAATCATGGAAAGTAAGACTGACAATTTTCAAAAATATTATGTTCCTGAGAAAAGTGCTATTCCAATAATTTTTGCAGTTTCTGTTTTTTTTGCAGGATTTGGCGCTGCTAACGCAATCACTGGCAATGGTTCCACAATGCTTCTTCTTGGTATGTTAGCTGTAGTTATTACTATGTCTTTCTGGTTTTCCGTTGTTATGAAAGAGTCAAAAGCCGGACTTGATACACCGCAATTAAATAATTCTTATGTATTTGGAATGGGATGGTTTATTTTTTCAGAGGTAATGTTTTTCTTCGCTTTTTTTGGTGCATTATTCTACATAAGACAGTTTGCAGTACCATGGCTTGGTGGTGAAGGAGAAAAAGGCCTTGCTGGAGAATTATTGTGGCCAGAATTTGAGGCAACATGGCCACCTATGATAACTCCTGAGCAAAGCATTATGGGCGATCAGGCAGTTACAAAAGGACCTGATGAATCTATGTATCTACATGGTATAAGTGGAATAATTAAGTGGCTTCCTTTATGGAATACAATCGTTCTTCTTACTTCAAGTGGAACAGTTCACTTTGCACATATTGCACTTAAAGAAAATAATAGAAAAAGATTTAACTTTTGGTTAGGAATTACTGTGTGCTTAGCATTTATTTTTGTAATTCTTCAAGCGGCAGAATACTATGAGGCCTATGCTCATCTGGGATTAACTCTAAATTCTGGAGTATATGGGACAACTTTTTTTATGCTAACTGGATTTCACGGAATGCATGTCTTGATTGGTGGGATCTTTCTTTTAACTCAGCTGTTAAGGTCAACAGGGTTCAAACATTTTACAGAAAAAGAACATTTTGGCTTTGAAGCAGCTTCTTGGTATTGGCATTTTGTTGATGTTGTATGGGTTTGCCTATTTTTATTTGTTTATATTATTTAACCCCAAGGCACATTATTGCCGAGTTGACCTGTAAAAATCCCATAAGTTATGAGTATTAATATGATGGCACCAAGAGTCACTCTAAACCCAAGCCCATACATTATGCGTTTCTTTTTAGGATTACCTCTATCAATAAAAAGAAAAACAAGACTCGAGAAGAGACTTATTAGCACAAGAACAACTAGAATAATTAATACAGTTTTAAGCACACTATCATTTTAACAGATGCATAAATTTAAATTCAGAATACTATTCTTTTCTTTAGTTTTTTTTCCTATCACAATTTTGCTTGGAATTTGGCAGATAAATAGAGCGGATGAAAAAAATAACATCATGGAGCAATACGCAGAGCTAATTAAAAAACCACCAATTCAACTGGTAAATTCTTACCAATTTAGTAATTGGGAACCGGTATACGGTGAGGGGATTTATCTAGATGAGATTATTTATGAGGATAATGCAATAAGCAATGGTAAGGCCGGATACAAGGTTTACCATTTATTTGAACTAGTTACTGGAGAAAATATATTTGTTAACAGAGGATTTATTGAGAGAAAACCACTGAAGAATGATCTTCCAGAAGTATTAATACCTGAAGGGCTTTTCTTTATACAAGGCAATGTAATGCTTAAGCAAAAGAATGCCTTTGCGAAAGAAATAAATGAAAGTGATTCAAGAATTATTCAAGAATTTAATCTTGCAAATATTAAAAGCAAAAGAGGACTAGTAGACAAAGAAATTTACGATTTCTTGTTTAATTTAGCTCCATCAGACCCATTTAAGCTTGTACCAATTGAAAAACCAATAAGCATGAGTGCAAGCAAGCACATAGGATATGCAATTCAGTGGTTTGGCTTAAGTGTTGTTTTAGTCGTAATGACTCTAATTGCGTTTTTAAAAAAGAATGAATAAAGGAATAGGTTTAGCATTAGTTATTTTAATTACCCCTTTGGTGGTAATTACTGCATCTACACTTACTTTTTACTTGGGTTATAAACCTACAAGCACATCAAATAATGGGGAATTGATTGTGCCACCCCTCGAAACTAATCTTTTTAAACTCGAAAATATTAATGGAGATTCGTTCAGTTTTAGAAAGGGAAAATGGTACCTAGTTTACTTTGATAACTTTAATGATTTAGAAGCCTCAGAAGAAAAATTGAAATTTGCCTTCAGCATTAATACAACTCTTGGCAGAAAAATGAATAGACTTAAAAGAGTTGTTGTATTAAGAGAAGATTTCAATTCGCAATCAATTAATGATTTATCTTCGAAATTTCCAAACGTTTTTTTTGTTAAAGATATCGATCAAGAATTTGAAGATTTGCTTTTAAATGCTGGTATGAGTCCTTTTGAAAATCAATCTCTATTTTTACTTGATGATTTCTCTTTTGTAATGGAAGAGTTTAATAAAGAGCTTGATTTTAAAGAGGTTTTTGAGGACATAAAAACTTTATTATGAATATTTTTACAACAAAAATTTTATCAATTTTAGGAGTTTTTCTTGCTTTTATTGTTATTGGTCTTGGAGCCTGGACTCGTTTAGCAGATGCTGGACTTGGCTGTCCTGACTGGCCTGGATGTTATGGGTTTATAACTTTTCCAACCACTAGTCAGGAAATTGAAATGGCAGAACAGTTGTATCCGGATTCTCCTGTTGAAATTGACAAAATAATTCCTGAAGTAGTACATAGATATTTTGCTGCCTCTCTTGGTCTTCTCGCAATTTTTCTACTTTTTATATCTATTAAAGAAAAAAAACATATCCTTACTTCATCTCTGTTGCTCGCAATAATCATAGGCCAAGGAATATTTGGTTATCTAACTGTGAGCTTAAAACTACATCCTTTAATAGTCACCACACATCTTTTTGGAGCAATGATAACTACATCAATTTTTCTTGTTATTTTTTTAAGGTCACTCAAACTTCAGCACAACTTCGAAATTCTTAAAGCAAACAGACATTTAATAATAATTGGTTTTGTTTTAATTATTTTTCAAATTTTTTTAGGAGCATGGACATCAACAAATTATGCTGCAAGAGCCTGTTTAGATCTACCATATTGCCAAGGTGAATTAATACCTAATACAAATTTCACAGAAGCTTTTAATCTATTTCAAACTATTGGTCCCAATTACTTGTTCGGACAGATGAGTAATGAAGCTAGGGTTGCAATTCACATAACACATAGAATCGGTGCAATAGTTGTATTTTTATACTCTCTTTTTCTTATCTTTAAATTGAAATCAAAAGAAACTTTACCTGTGTTAGGAGCTTTTAGTGCAATTCTTTTTCTTCAGGTTTTCTTGGGCGTAAATAATGTTTTGAGCCATTTACCTTTGTGGAATGCTGTAGCCCATAATATTTTTGGCGTTATGTTGTTTCTGTGCATGATTGTTATTATGTATTTGAGTTATAGAAAAGTTGATGCAGCTAAATAGATATCTTGATCTTTGCAAACCAAAGATTGTTCTTCTTTTAACACTAACAGCATTAGTGGGGATGATGCTTTCAACAAATTTCTACAATGATGTCATTTCAGGTCTTGCGAGTTTACTTGGATTTGCATTTCTAGCAGCCTCATCAGCAGCTTTAAATCAAATTTTTGATAAAGAAACTGATAAAAATATGCAGAGGACAAAAAATAGACCTTTAGCATCAGGAAATATAACTTTATTAAATGCTTTAATTTTTACATCTATACTTTTATTTCTTGGTTCATCTCTCATGCTTTATTTTTCAAATATTTTGACATTATTAATAACTACTTTTGGTTTCATTTTTTATAGTTTGATTTACACAATTTATTTGAAATGGGCGACTCCGCAAAATATTGTTATAGGAGGATTATCAGGAGCGTTACCTCCATTAATAGGATGGACAGCAGTGACAAATGAAATTTCATTACTGCCACTAATACTCGTTTTGGTCATTTTTCTTTGGACTCCTCCTCACTTTTGGCCTTTAGCAATAGATCGAATTGATGAATACAAAAAAGAGGGCGTTCCAATGATGCCAATTGCTAAAGGTGTGGCAAGAACAAAAATTGAAATGGTAATTTATGCTGTTCTGCTATTTGGTGCATCGCTTGCTCCATTTCTTTATGGTCTTACTGGAATTTTCTACTTAGTTTCAACATCTTTATTGAATATTTATTTCATTTATTTATGTGTTGCGTACCTTAATGATCGAGAAAATGTTCTTTCTATGAAAATTTTTAATTTTTCTGTTAAGTATATGTTTTTATTTTTTTTAGCGACTTATGTCGACTTCTTATTAATGTTGTATGTCTAAAAATAAACTTACAATTTTATTATTTGCCATTGTTATTGCACTAACCTCTTATTCATTTTGGCGAATAAGCATACCTAGAGTGCTATCTATCGAAGAGATGAAGGTAAATGGGTTCTATAAGTATGGTGATTCGCAAGAAGTAAGAGAATTTGAGCTGAAAGATCACAATAATAATATTTTCACTAAAAAAAATTTAAAGAAGCATGACATAAACTTCATATATTTTGGATATACCACGTGTCCGACTGAGTGTCCGGTAATGATGTCTGTAATGAGACAGCTTTTCGAAAAAATTGATACAGATGATATTGCATTTTATTTAATAAGCTTTGATCCAGAAGTTGATACCATTGATCGGCTTAAGAGATACGTAACTGCATTTAATGAGGATTTTATTGGAGTGTCTGGTGAGCAGTCAGAAGTTTTGAAATTAGGCTACCAGCTTGGAATAGAAAAATTAGAACCCACGCAAAATCATATGAGTCAAAGAGTAATTTCGCATACTAATCATTTAGTTCTTGTAGATGATAATGCAAATATTATGGGGATATTTAAGGGGCCATTTGACAGTAGAGCTATGTCGTTAGTAACTAAGTCTTTGTTACAGACAAATTAAATTCACATTAAATTCACATTAATAGTCTAAAAACTTTTAAAAAAAGTTTTATTATTAAATAAGGAGGAAATATGAGAATTATTTATTTATTTATTTTATCTTTTATTCTTTTTCCACTTTCAGCTGATGACCATAAAGTTAAGCCTGGTGGAGAGGTAGGAGATTTTCACTATATAAAAGCAAAAAACCCCTTAGCAATTGTTGCAGCAACTGATAAGTTCATTGCTTCTGATTGCGGGCAGAAATGGCAAGCAAAATCAAGAGGATTAGTGTTAATGCAGTTGGATGGCTCTGGCATGTCACACTTTTTTTATTCAGGTTTTGATGACTATGAAAGCATGAATGAAGCAATTCAATTAGTAAGTAGTTGTGCCGCAGGTCTTGAATTTGTCCAGGCAATTGGTGATGCCACATATGGAGAATATTATTTCAATAGAATAGGCGAACTTTCACTTCAAAAAGGTGATTGGACAAAAGATAGCGTTTTTTTGAAGTATGATCTTTTTGTTGATCCAATGAAAAGGGGAGATTATGCAAAGGCTTGGAGTTCATTAGTTGAAAGCCAAGATACTCCTGGTTCATCAGGACTTGTAACTCATGTTACTGGTAACGGGCGTGTATCACATTTTGCTTTTAATGGCGGCCCTTCAATGCCAGAATTGATGTCAGGATCAGAAGATACCTTTAGCAGTAAAGAGTTTCTAAAATTTGCAGCTGAAGTTGATGAATACAGAACTGTTGTTAATGTAATGATGGTTACACCCGTAAAAGCTTGGGTTAAAGAGTAATTCTTAAAAGGTCCTGTTTAACGGGGCCTTTTATTCATTTGTAAGAACTACTTTTCCTATTACACCTCTATTTCCAATAAGATTTATTGCTTCAACGGCTCTCTCCATTGGAAATGTTTTTGAAACTAGAGGTTTAATTTCACCATCTTTAAGCATTTGATTAATTTCACTTAGATTTTTAGTATTTAAATCAGGTTCACGTCCAGTAAAAGAACCCCAAAAAACTCCAACTAATGAAGCTCCTTTCAAAAGTGAAAGATTTATAGGTAATTTAGGTATTTGTCCAGCTGCAAATCCAACCACTAAATACCTTCCTTTCCAAGCAATGGACCTAAATGCTGGTTCCATGTAGCAATCACCAATTGGGTCATAAATAATATCGAATCCACCTTTTAGACTTTTTGACTTTAGATTTAATGATAGTGCTTTCGATTCCTCTTTATCATTTGGACCTTCCCCGTATATAACAACATCGGCAGCACCGTAATCACGACAAATTTGAGCCTTTTCTTCATTTGATACGCCGGCTACAACCCTTGCTCCTTTCGCAACTGCGATATCTACAGCAGCTAATCCAACTCCACCAGACGCTCCTAATACTAGCAATTCATCATCTTTCTTGAGCTCACCTCTTTGCATAAGGGCATGATAGCTGGTGCCATATGCCATTTGGTATGATGCAGCCATTTCGAAAGATGTGTCTTCTTCAATTGCAAAAGTCCCAAGTTCATGCATACAAATCTCTTCAGCAAAAGCTCCATAAGCGGACATAAAATAAACACGATCACCTTCTTTAAATTTTGTTACATTTTTTCCAATTTTTTTTATTACGCCTGCTCCCTCATTCCCTGGTGCAAAAGGAAATTCAGGCTTAAATTGATAAAGGCCTTGAACAATTAAATAGTCAGGGAAATTAAGAGCTGCAGCTTTAACAGATATTAGTACTTCATCATCCCCCGGCTCAGGAGAGTCAATATTCTCCCAAACAAGATTTTCAACCGGACCGAATTCTTTACAATGCAGAATTTTCAATTAATTTCCCCTCTATAGTTTTCTAAAAAAGTTTCAAAATCTATCTTATCTTTATTTTGCTGATCTAAGTATTCTTTTTTGGATGTTTTAGCCTCTAAGGACATCTTTTTTAAAAATTCTTTCGAAAGATTTAAATTTTGTTTTTTTGATTTGGAACTTATAAAATTCACGATTGAATTATTTGATAAATCATCAATAATCTGTGTGGATAGTGGCACTTCATTTCTTCTATAAAATTCTTTAAACATATTTTTATGGTTATCTTTTAAACCAATTGCGTTTGATAGGCTTTCAAGTGATTCTAATAATTCTTGTGTTAATGCTTTAATATTTTTTTCCGCATCTCCCTTTTCAAAACTGCAAATCAAATTACAGTCCTGACCAGATTCAGAGGCTCGCCTTATATTTTCTTTGATCTTGATTTCTTCGATAGGATCTATTTTTTCATTACCACATAAAATGCAATATATTGACAAAAGTTCAAGAAACTCAATTTCAATTTGAGATATTCCATAAGCTGTGTAAGGGTTTAAATCTATAGATCGTAACTCAAGATACTTAATTCCCCCCTTTTTTAATTGATTATATTGACGCTTATTTGTTGTAAATTCTCCCTTTGGTCTTATGTGATTATAGAGTTCACTCTCCATTTGAATTGTTCCGTTATTTATTTGTTTTGGATTTGCAAGTTCAATTTCAATTTCTTTAAATCTTTTATTTGGAACATTTATGTAGTACTTAATTATTTCGAGATAATCTTTGAGTGAATTGAAATTAATAAATTTCTGTTCTTGCTCCTCCGAGTAATATCCTAATTTACTCACTCTCAAAGATGTGGCTTTAGGTAAAAAACAGTCTGTTCTGTTAAGAAATTCTGCATTTATATCTCTATCCTTAATAAAAGATTTATGAGCAACAGGTGATGCCCCTATAACTCTCAAAACCTGTGGAAAGATACGAAGAAAATTTCTGCATGCGCAAAGATAGATTTCATCTTTATCTCCACCAAGAGAATCAATAACCGAGCTTGAGAAAGATATATTAAAGTGAATGCCTGCTGTACTTTGCATCTTATCTCCATATCTATTTCTTAAGCCCAACCTGTAAAGATAGGCTAATTTTGATTTATTTATTTCACCTGAAGGTGGAAGAGTAATGTACTTTTTCTTGAACTTCGGCGGCATTGAATAATTCCACAAAAAATCATCCTCAATTTGCTGCTCTAAATACAAATGAAGATCTTTTAGAAATTTAAATAATTCCAGATTATCCTCAAAAGGAGGCGTAACAATTTCAAAGTGAGGCTCTGAATAATCAAGTGTAATGTATTTATTAAAATGATGACTGCCTAGATTACTAGGAAATTTGTTGCCTGAAATTTTGCCTTCTATATCTGTTCGAAGATTTTCTTTTTCTAACCCTTTATATGTCTTTTGATCAGATGCTAAGAAAGCTTTAACTTTATCTCGGTTGATTGCAACCATGAAATAATAATACTTATTATTTTGGACCAGAAGCAAGAATCTCTTCGCTTACTTCAAATTTTTTGATGTTATCTTTAAATCTTTGTGCTAATTTTTCTGCTTCAGAGTCGTACATATCTTTATCTTCCCATGCCTCTCTTGGGTTTAGATATTTTTCATCTACTCCAGATATTTTATTCGGAATTGTTAAATTCAAAGATTCCATATGATAAGTATCACTATGATCAATGGCATTATCTTGTATTGCTGAAATAATTGCTCGAGTTACAGGAATAGGGAATCTTTTTCCTACTTCATATCCTCCTCCTGTCCAGCCAGTATTTACAAGATAAACTTTTGTATCCATTTTCTCGATTCTTTTGATTAGCAAATCTGCATATACGCCAGCAGGTCTGGGAAAAAAAGGAGCTCCAAAGCAAGTTGAAAAAGTGAAATCCATAGACTTTGTACTTCCCACTTCGGTAGAGCCCACTTTAGCGGTATAGCCACTCAAGAAATGATAAGCAGCTGAAGTTTTGTTAAGTATACTTACCGGTGGTAACACTCCTGATAAATCACAAGTTAAAAAAATAATATTATCTGGCTCTATACCTTCATTTTCTGGAACGCTATTTTCAATAAATTCTCTTGGATAGCAGCATCTTGTATTTTCTGTATATTTATCACTATCGTAGTCAGGGTTTCCTTGAGCATCGGTATCAACATTTTCTAAAACACTACCAAACTTAATTGCATCCCAAATCAATGGTTCATTTTCTCTGGAAAGTTTTATGCACTTAGCATAACAACCACCCTCAAAATTAAAGACTGTTCCATCGCCCCATCCATGCTCATCATCTCCGATTAGTGAACATTTGGGATCTGCTGATAGTGTGGTTTTGCCTGTGCCAGATAAACCAAAAAATAATGTTGTACGCCCATCTGAGGTTTGATTTGCAGAGCAGTGCATAGGAAGAACATTTTTTTCAGGTAATAGAAAGTTTTGCACAGAAAACATAGACTTTTTTATTTCACCAGCATATTTCATACCAGCAATCAAAACTCTTCTTTTATGAAAATTGATTACCACACAACCATCAGAATTAGTTTTATCAACTTCAGGATCGCAAACAAAATCAGGTGCTGAAATTAACTGCCAAACTTCTTTATTTTCGGAGTTATATTTATCAGGAACAATAAAGATTAATTTTGAAAAGAGAGAATGCCATGCTTTTTCACATTTTACTTCCACTGGAATATAGTGATCTTTATTCGAACCAACATGAACTTCTGTTTTGTAGTGTTTTTTATTACTTAGATAATCTGAAACTTTATTCCATAGATTATTAAAATCATCTGAATTAAAAGGTTGGTTAACGTTACCCCATTCAATTTGATCTCTAGTGCTGGCTTCTTCTACAATAAATCTATCTTTTGGACTTCTTCCAGTCCTACTTCCAGTTAAGGCAAGAAATGCGCCGTTGCTGACAAGTTTTCCTTCATCATTAGCAACTGCCTCTTCAATAAGTTTAGAATTAGATAAAATTTGTTCTTTTGACATTAAAGGTAGCCCAATATTTATTTAGTCATATTTGTAAAAATCAAAAGGTATCTTAACAGTATTAATAAAATCATTGAAGCAAAATAGATAGTTGACCATTCGGCAATGTTTAAGGATAAAAACGTCCAAACTTCTTCTGCACACTTGCTGCTACCAATGAAGATTTTTTGAATACCTTCAAAAAATGGATAAATATTAAATATCACATCAAAGGGCATGTCACATAAACCATCAGGCAGTTGATCCTTAGGCAAATTTTGTAGATATATTTGTCTACTTCCTGCTGATAGACCTATGGTCAAAGCTAGGATTCCAAGGAAATCAAAATAAGTTTTTAATATTGGCATTAACGACTTAATTAGAAAAATTACAAAAACTGTTCTAGCTGCGTAAGATTGGATTAAACATAGATTACACGGCGTAAGGCCCTCTATATTTTCAAGATAATATTGACTTAGAACAACAAATCCCGAGCAAAAAGTAATAAAAAAATCTAAATAGTTTTGAAAAAATGCTTTCACAATTAAGTATTATATATACTTCTATGGATTTTCAACCGAACATAATTCTAATAGATGGAACCTCATACATTTATCGAGCATTCCATGCGTTGCCACCTTTAACTACATCAACTGGGAAACCTACTGGAGCAACTAGAGGATTTGCAGCAATGTTGAATAAATTAATAAAGACATATCCTGAAACACCAATGGTTATGGTCTTTGATGCAAAGGGAAAAAATTTTAGAAATGATTATTATGAAAAATATAAAGCAAACAGACCCTCTATGCCAAATGAACTTAGACATCAGATTGAGGATATAAAAAAATTATGTGGACTATTTAATTTTACAGTCCAGGAAGTTGAGGATGTTGAAGCAGATGACGTTATTGCTACTTTAGTTTCTAATTTTTCTGAAGATAAAATTTTAATATCTTCTCCAGACAAAGATTTAACTCAGCTAGTGGATAAAAATGTGATTCAACACAATTCAATGAGTGATATTTTCTTCGATGAAAATGGTGTAAAAGAAAAATTTGGAGTTTTTCCAAATAAAGTTGCTGAATTACTAGCTTTAGTAGGAGATAAATCAGATAACATCCCAGGAATTACAAAAGTAGGAGAAAAAACTGCTGCCAAATGGCTTAACGAATATGGAAGTTTGGATGAAGTTATAAAAAATGCTGAAAATATCACTGGAAAAGTTGGTGAAAATCTTAGAGAGGAAAAAAATGTTTTACAGAGAAATTTCTTTTTGGTCAGCTTAAAAAGTGATATTAATTTAGGACTTCAAAAAAGTGATATATCAACTCCAAAAGCAAATAGTAGTGGACTACAAGAATTTTATAAGGGTCTAGAATTTAATACATTTATTGAACATGAGGATAATAAGAGCGCGAGTGTAGAGTACAAGTCTGTAAAATCTCTTGAAGAGCTAGAGAAACTTTCATCTCAATTCAATAATTGTGACTATTTTAGCTTTGATACTGAAACAACGTCATTGGATGTAAATATTGCACAAATAGTTGGTTTTTCTTTTTGCTTTGAATCTGGAAAAGCCTTTTATGTGCCTTTAGAACATAACGAGAGCACAGATCTTTCAAAGGATACTGGAATAAAATGGTTAAAAGAAATCCTTCCTAAAAACTCATCAAAGCTTATAGGGCAGAATTTAAAATATGACTTAGCAGTTCTTTCAAAAGAAGGAATTTACCTAGAGTCCTTTCTTGCTGATACGATGCTTATGTCATACGTATTAAACAGCACTGCATCAAGACACAACCTAGATGCACTCTCTGAGTATTATCTTAATTTTAAAACTATTAAATATGAGGATGTAATAGGAAAAGGAGCAAAGAAATATAAATCATTTGCTGATGTGCCAATTAAAGAAGCAACAAATTATGCTGCTGAAGATGCTGATATAACTTTGCGGTTATATGAAAAGTTGTGTGATCTGCTTGATGAAGGAGCTCAAGACATTTTAAAAAATATGGAATACCCATTATTAATTGTTTTAATGCAAATGGAGAAAGATGGAGCACGTGTAAACACGGGACATCTAAAAAAATTATCAAATAATTTTGGTGATCAACTTATGAAATTAGCAAAAAGAATACATGATGCTTCTGGCTCTGTATTTAATATTGATTCGCCAAAACAACTTAGCGAAGTACTTTTTGAAAAATTAAAAATTGAAACAAAAGGTCTTAAAAAAACTAGCACAGGATATTACTCAACATCAGAGAGTGTGTTACAAAAATTAGCCAACGAAAATCCCATTGTCACAGATATTCTTAGCTACAGGTCATTGGCAAAACTGAAAAGTACTTATACAGATAAGCTGTCCGAAATTTGTGATGCTTCTTCCAGAGTTCATACATCCTATCAGCAAGCTGTAACATCAACAGGAAGACTATCTTCTTCAGAACCTAATCTTCAAAATATACCTATTAGAACTCCAGAGGGAGTGACAATACGAGAAGCTTTTGTGGCTTCAGAGGGCAAAAAGATTCTAGCAATGGACTACTCACAAATCGAATTAAGACTTATGGCACATTATTCCAAAGATCAAATTATGCTAGATTCTTTTAAAAATAATGAGGACATTCATAAAAGAACAGCATCAGAGGTTTTCTCAGTTGAAATGGAAAATGTAACAGATGAAATGCGTAGAAGGGCAAAGACCATTAACTTTGGTTTGCTGTATGGAATGAGCGCTTTTGGTCTTTCAAATCAATTATCAGTATCTAGGGCTGAAGCTGAGGAGTTTCTTCTAAATTACTTCACTAAATACTCCTCCATAAAGGTATTTATGAAAGATGTTGTTGAACAAGCAAAAAAAGATAAATACGTCTCTACTCTCTATGGCAGAAAAATTCATGTCCCTAATATTGAGTCACCAAATTACATGCTGAGACAAGCTTCAGAAAGAGCAGCAGTTAATGGCCCTTTGCAAGGTAGTGCTGCCGATATTATTAAAAGAGCAATGATTAATATCTTTAAAGAATCTGGAAAGAATGAAAAGGATGTAAAAATGATATTGCAAGTTCACGATGAATTAGTATTCGAAATTCCAGAAGATTACGATGAAAAAAATATTTCTTACTTAATTGATTTAATGGAAGAGAGCTCTTCGATTGATGTGCCACTAAAAGTCGAGTATGGCTTTGGCTCAAATTGGCGAGAGGCTCATTAGATTAATTTATCGATTTTTTTTGCTAGGGTCATTACCAATCCAATATCTTTGTTACTTAAAAGATAAAAACTCTGAAAATTTTCTTCAAAGCTTTTTGAAACTTCGATTATTTGTCCATTCTTAAGCTTATCTATTTTTGTAAGCACGATATGAAATGGCAAATTGAGTTTGTTGAGATATTCAATCATTTGTATGTCAGTTTCTTTAATTTTCTTTGATTTATAGAAGGAATTTGAGTCAATAAATAGAAAAGCATATTTTAAATTTTCTCTCTCTTCAAAATATCTCGGCAATTCCCTCTGCCATAACTTGATTTGAGATTTTGAAATATTTGCAAATCCGTACCCAGGAAAATCAACAATAAAATTATTATCTTTTTTAAAATAATTAAATAACTTTGTTTTCCCTGGCTTCTTACTGGTATAAGAGAGCTTTTTATTATTCGCCAATAAATTAATAGCTGAGGATTTGCCTGAGTTAGATGCTCCTACAAATGCAATTTCCTCACAATTGAGACTTGGTATTTGCTCAAAAAGTTCATAACTAGCAAAAAATTCTAAATTTATAGTATGACGGTCCATATTTCGAAAAAACTTGTTATATAATCATTTTCGCATGTTTAGATTGTTTTCAATAATTCTATTTGCCTTTCCATTATTGGCTCAACCAAAGCTAAATGTTGACTATATTGAAATACCTGAAGGATTGGTCAAAGAAAAGGGTGTAACTGAAATCTTTTGGTACGGTTGCCCAGCTTGTTTAGAGTATGAAAATACTCTTAAAAAGATTAAAGAAATAGATCCAACTATTGAAGTAAATAAGATTCCTCAATTTAGACTTCCAGCAGCAAAAACCTTTTACACCATTGAGTCGTTAAATCTTGGTGATGAAGTTCACGATAAAGTATTTAAAGACTGGCAGCTAAAAAGAAAACCACTTGGTAGTGACAAAGATGTCGAAAATTTTGCGAAAAGACATAATCTTGATGTTGAAAATTTCATGAGAGTGTACAACTCTTTTAGCATCAATATAAAAGCTAAAAATGCCATAGCTGTTCCAAGAAAACTTATTGAAAATGGAATAGATTTCAAAGGTACACCAACTGTTGTAGTTAATGGTAAATATATTGTGACAAGACAAAGAAACGTGAGTAAAGAGATAGAGAATATAATCTTTCTTTTGAATAAATAACTTGAAATAAAAAAATTTAAATAAATAAAGTAATTATGAAAAATTTGATTTACCTTCCACTGTTAATATCAGGTCTTCTTTTTGCAGATGACTACGATGATGAAGTAAGAGACAGACTCAATAAATTTTCAGGAAGCACTATTGCTGTGGATAATGGCTCGCAAGAGGGCGAAGAAGTTATCTCAAGGAGTGGTAAAGAAGTTTATGATATTGGCTGTGCTGCATGCCATACTGCTGGGCTAGCTGGCTCTCCATTATTGGGCGATCAATCTCAATGGGAAGCTAGACTTGTAAAAGGTGTTGAGACATTAACAAATAATGCCTACAACGGCTACAATGCAATGCCAGCCAAAGGTCTTTGTATGGATTGCTCAAAGGAAGAAATTAGAGCTTCAGTAGATTACATGCTCGAGGCTTTAACAGTCGACTAGATTTTCTGTTCTAATTCTACAATTCTTTTTTCTAATTGGTCAACTCTAGCAATTAGTTGTTCTAGCTCATCTTTTTTAACAAAACCAGAATCTTTCATAAATTTCTCAAGGGCAGGTTTCACCATTTTTTCCATGCCTTTTAAATCTTTGCCCATTCCAAACGGATTAAACATTTTCTCTCTCCAAAATAAAATTTTTATTAATTAAATTGTAGACCTCTTTCCAGTTTTTAGCTTGTAATTCACATGGAAAAATCTCAGTCCACTTTCCCCCCTCAGAATTAAACCATATGGTGTTAAAGTTACAATTTCTAGCACCTCCTACATCATTTATTGGACAATCTCCAATATGAATGACTTCATCAGCTTCGCATTTTGTTAATTCTAATGCTTTCAAAAAATGATCTGGTGATGGTTTATTGCTTTGAACATCTTTCGAATTAATTGAGAAATCAAATATATGGTCAATACCAATAAGCTTAAGGTCTGCATTTCCATTTGAAAGAGAAGCAACCTTTGTTTTTCTAAAGAGTCTTTCAATAATAATTTTTGCATCTTTGTACAATTGAACTCTATTCCTAGATTTAAAAAATTCATTAAAAGCTTCATTACTATAGTAAGTAGCCTCACTTTCATCAGCGCCAACCTCTTGAAGGATATGCTTTATGATTTCTTTACGGAAAGTAGTTAAATCAAATTTTAAATTTGGATTTTTCTCTACTAAAGTTACTCTAATTTCACTTATACGCTTATCGTCATAGTCATTGTATATTTCTGGATATTTTGTAAATACAAAATCCCACATTGCTTTTTCTGCCACAACAATAACCTTATTGTTGGGCCACACAGTATTATCTAAGTCTAAAGTAATAAGTTTAATTTTCTTTCTTAGCATGAGGGTGTGAGGCATCGTAAATTTTTGCCAGTTGTTGGAAATTAAGTTTAGTATAAATTTGTGTAGTTGTGAGGCTGCTATGCCCTAACATTTCTTGAATCGATCTTAAATCTCCACTTGATTCAAGAAGATGTGAGGCAAAACTATGTCTCAGCATATGCGGATGTACAGGTTGCATGCCTTGCGAAACTGAGATTTTATATAATCTTTGCTGGAAAGCTCTCACAGAAATTCTCTTACCATACTTATTAGTAAAAAAAGCGTCAGTTTTGATTCCTTTGGTCTCTCTAAAATTAATCCAATCTTGAATTGCTATTTGCGCAAATTTGCCAACAGGTATAAGCCTCTCTTTTTTTCCTTTTCCAAAAACTTTTACAAAGGAATAATTTGACTCAAAAGAAGATAAATTCAATCCAACTGCTTCTGAAACCCTTAGTCCTGAAGAGTAGAGCAGTTCTAAAAAAGCTTTATCCCGAAAGTCTGACATTGTTTTTGGTTCAAATGATAATAGTTTTACAACATCTTCGGGGGGTAAAGCCTTAGGCAAGGTTTCATTAAGTTTTGGACTCTGAATATTCTCAAAAACGTTCTCATCCACTTCTTCGATCTTTTTTAAATATCTAAAAAAATTTCTTAAAGAAGAAAGATTTCTTAGGATAGAGCGATTACCAAGTCCTTTTTTTCTCAAATCAAAAATCCAGGAAGTTGCATCTTGCTGTTCTAATGACTCAATACTTATTTTTGTTTTAGATGCAAAGGCTAGAAACCTTTTAACATCTCTCTCATAGTTTGAGATTGTATGATTGGAGTAATTTTTAACCCTCAAAAAAGTTTTTAAATTTTCAAAAATATTCTCTTTCATCAAATTCACTTTTATTTATTATTTCAGTATTTGCTTCTGAACATATTTTATTATGATCTTTTTTATAACATATCATTTGACCGCCGCTAGAATTTAAAAAAATTTTGTCCAAGGAAGGATTTTTTTTAAAGATTACAAAAGCTGTTGCAGAACTTCCACTTCCACATGAAAGCGTTTCACCTACCCCTGCTTCAAAAGTCCTTATTAGAAACTTATAATCTGAATCATGCTTATAAATGCTTAAGTTAAAATTATCTGAATTAAAGAATTTCCCTGTTTTTTGATGTTCATTTTCCAAATCATCATCGATTAAATTATCAGACTCCCAAACAATGTGATAATTTGTTGTGTCGACGTAAGTAAATCCATCTAAAAGTTCTTTGTAATCATTAATTTTCACAGTGGTCTTAATATTTTTAGCTATTGGTTTATCTCCATTCAATAAGGCCTTTATACATCTTTTCCCATTAATGCAGTTTAGGGCAGGTGTTCCATCTCGATTGAAAATTTTTAAATCCTTAAAAGAGGCGTCATCTTTATTATGTATAAGTAACTGGTCAAATTTAAGGTCTTTATTTTGATTGAGTTTTTCGAAAGAGCATTTTATGATTTTTTCATCGTTAGTAATGATAAAGGAGTTGCCATTACAGTGCATTTTTACAAATTCAATCATTTAATTTTTTTAATACCCGTTTATTTTTAAATTTCAATTATATAATTGACCTGAGGTTTTTTCTTAAATTGATCAAAAACAGGACTGTAAATGCATTAAGATTTCTGTCTGTAGACAGTGTGGAGAAGGCTGCTTCAGGACATCCAGGAATGCCACTTGGCATGGCAGACATAGCAGAGGTTTTATGGCGGAAACATCTTAGGCATTCCCCAAAGAATCCAAAATGGTTTGATAGAGATAGATTTGTTTTATCAAATGGACATGGCTCTATGCTCTTATATAGTCTTTTGCATCTTACTGGCTATGACTTAACTATCCAAGATCTCAAAGATTTTAGACAATTAAAATCTAAAACTCCTGGCCACCCAGAATTTGGAATCACTCCAGGTGTTGAAACTACAACAGGACCTCTTGGACAAGGAATTGCTAATGCTGTTGGAATGGCTTTAGCCGAAAAAATCCTGGCTAATCTCCTAAATAGCAAAAAAACAAATCTGATTGATCATTTTACTTACTGCTTTTTAGGTGATGGATGTCTTATGGAAGGGATTTCACATGAAGCTATGTCTTTTGCTGGCGTTCATGAGCTTAATAAATTAATTTGCTTTTATGATTCAAATGGAATTTCTATAGATGGTGAAATAAGTGATTGGTACAAAGATGACATTTCATTAAGGTGTAAGGCATATGGATGGAATGTTATTGATAATATAGATGGACATAATAGAGAAGAAATTGATGAAGCAATTTCTGTTGCAAAGAAGTCAAAAAAACCAACTATGATTGTATGTAAAACACATATTGGTTATGGTGCAGGCAACAAACAAGATTCTGAATTATCTCATGGAGCTGCACTTGGATCTGAGATCGTAAAAGAGTTAAGGGAAAATCTTGATTGGCCATATTCTGAATTTGAAATTCCTCATGAAATTTATGCAGACTGGGATGCCTCTGACATAGGTCAAAAATATGAAGACGATTGGAATGAAAAAGTACAAATCCTCAAATCAGAAAATCCTGAGAAAGGAGAGCTTCTAGAGAGGTTGTTAAACGAAGAGCTGCCTGAGAAATTTGATTCTAATTTTAGTGCCTTTTTAGAAGAAATTTTAAAGCACAATGAACCAATAGCAACTAGAAAAGCTTCTCAGAAAGTTCTTGAATTCTTGAAAAAAAACCTGCCAGAATTGATAGGCGGCTCAGCTGATTTAAGTGGCTCAAATAATACCAATACAAGTATTTCAAACCCAATTACCAGCTCCCAAAATGGAAACTATATTTATTACGGCGTCAGAGAATTTGGCATGAATGCAATTATGAATGGCATTTCTCTTCATGGAGGTCTTATTCCTTATGCAGGTACATTTTTAGTATTCATGGATTACGGAAGAAATGCAGTAAGAATGGCTGCATTGATGGGGATAAAAGTAATTTTTGTATATTCTCACGACAGTGTTGCTCTTGGAGAAGATGGACCCACTCATCAACCAATTGAGCATCTTACAACTTTAAGATCTACACCAAATATGCATACCTGGAGAGCAGCTTCATTATTAGAGACAGCAGTTGCCTGGAAATCAGCTATTCAAAGAAATAATGGACCGTCTTCCTTAATACTTACAAGGCAGAATATAGATAACATTGAAAATAAAAGTTTTGATGAAGTGTCAAAGGGAGGATACTTTTTAAGAAAATTTAATGATTCAAACATTCAACTTATAGCTACTGGATCAGAGGTTTCTTTAGTACTTGAAGCTGCTGAAATTCTTGAGCAAGAAGGAGTCAAATGTAATGTAGTGAGCGTCCCTTGTATTGAAGTTTTAGAAACCAACAAACAAATTTATAAAGAAATTTTTACCGAAAACAAAATTAATATTGCTATTGAGTGTAGTCATCCAAATTCTTGGTATGCTCACACAAAGAATGTAATTGGAATTGAAGAATTTGGAGAATCAGGTAAAGGTCAGATATTAATGGAGCATTTTGGTTTCACCCCAAAAAAAATAGTAGAAAAAATTAAAAGTTTTTTATGACAGATCTTCACTCAATCGATCTTAAGAATAAGTATGTTGGGCTAAGATTGGATTTAAATGTTCCTTTAGACAGTGGAGAGGTATTAAGCCCTGATAGATTGTCAGCTGCTTTGCCAACAATTTTATATATTCTTGAACATACAGAAAATCTCTGTCTAATAAGCCACCTCGGTCGTCCAAAAGAGGATGATTTTGACCCGAACCTTTCTTTGAAACCAATAAAAGAGTGGTTTGAGAAAAGACTTAACAAAAAAATATCTTTAGAGAATGAAATTAAAAAAAGTGAGGGAATAAAGATGCTCGAAAATATTCGTTTTTTCAAAGGAGAAAATGAAAATTCTGAAAACTTAGGACAAAAGCTTGCAGATATTTTTGATGTTTACATTATGGATGCTTTTGCAACAGCGCACCGTAAATCTGCTTCAACTTATGGAGCTATAATTAAATCAAAGATTAAATCACCCGGACTTCTTTTTAGCAATGAAGTCAGTAATTTAAAAGAAATTCTTAATGAACCGAATCGATTAGTAAGCATAATTGGTGGTTCTAAAGTTTCAACTAAGCTTGAAGTGGTTGAAAATTTACTTCAGAAATCTGAAAAGATTATTGTTGGAGGCGGCATTGCTAATACTTTCCTTAGAGCAGTTGGATATGAAATTGGAGAATCAATTTATGAAGAAAACATGTTAAAAAAATGTTTTCAGATGGTTGAAAGTGGAAAAGTTTTATTGCCACAAAAGGTTTACGTTGCAAGCTCTCCATCTGCTACAGAAGTTAATTTAGTTGATGTTGAAAAAGTGCCAAAAGAAATGATGATTCTGGATTTAGAGTTTAAGAGTGATCCTGTATCAAAATATTTTAATTTCTTGTGGAATGGCCCATTGGGTATTTTTGAGATAGATCTTTTTTCAAATGGAACAAAGCAACTTATTGATTTTTTATCTCAACCAGATAGGAAAGTAATTGCAGGTGGTGGGGAGACAATTTTTGCCATTAACAAGTTTTCTGAGAAGAAAAATTTTCATTATGTTTCCACAGCTGGAGGTGCTTTTTTAGAGTATTTATCAGGTAAAAGTCTTCCATCCGTTGAGGCATTAGAGTTAGAATAGCTATCAATGAATTTTTCAAATTTAAACTCTATAGCGAACTATATTGTTGAAAATGGAAAAGGCATTCTTGCAGCAGATGAAAGCAACCCTACTTGTAAAAAAAGGTTTGATACAATTTCTGTAGAATCAACAGAAGAAAATCGAAGAGATTACAGACAGCTTTTATTTCAGGCTGAGGGAATGTCAAAT
>CENP01114978.1_pt1 | contig 52264 bp, 43 predicted proteins | sample 361281 | NCBI WGS metagenome assembly CENP01 (sample SAMEA2591122, study PRJEB7988) | marine metagenome | biome: marine biome (ENVO:00000447); feature: deep chlorophyll maximum layer (ENVO:xxxxxxxx); material: saline water (ENVO:00002010), including plankton (ENVO:xxxxxxxx) | depth 70 m
TGTGCCTTGAACTGCAACTACTGTTTCAGGAGATGCGCCAGGAGCAATCATATCTTTGGCAAAAATTATTATTCCCCAAAGAGAAAGACCTAGGACAAGATGCATTGTTCCAACAATTTTAATTATTAAACTAATTTTCATTTTTAAATCCCCTCAAATTCAAATAATTTACTAATTATTCTAAAAACAAAAAAACTTTACCCATTCATTAGGTTACACCACCCTATTTCATCTGCGGGGTATTAATTTGGTGTATTAATTGTGCTATTATTTATGATTTAGTTTGCAAGGTATGTCAAATTGAATTGATTTTCATTAGGAATGGTTTACCGAGAGTAGATACAAAAAAACCCTCCTCAATAAGAGAAGGGCTTGATTTGGTGGGCGGTCAAGGATTTGAACCCTGGACCCCCTGCGTGTAAAGCAGATGCTCTAACCAACTGAGCTAACCGCCCAAAAACGATGCTAATTTAATAAATTTATTAAATAAAAAACTAATATTATGCTTCTGCGACCTGAGGAATAGAATTTATTTTTTTAATTTTATTTATTTTTGGATTTTTAAATGCAATTTTGATTACATCAGTTACTTCTTTAGCAAAATGAAAAGTCATGTCTTTAGCAACCCTTTGTGGTATTTCTTCAAGATCCTTTCTATTAAAATGAGGTAAAATAACCTCTCTTATCCCAGATCTATGAGCTGCGGTAACTTTTTCTCTAATTCCACCAACAGGTAAAACAGCACCTCGAAGTGTAATTTCTCCAGTCATAGCCAAAGTATCTTTAACAGATTTGTCAGTTAATAAAGAAACTATTGCCGTAAAAATTGCTGTTCCCGCAGATGGGCCATCTTTTGGTATAGCACCAGCTGGAACATGTACATGAATATCATTTTTCTTATGAAAATCAGGGTCAATTCCTAATAGTTTTGCATTTGATCTAACATAAGTCAAAGCGGCTTGAGCAGATTCTTTCATAACATCACCTAATTTCCCAGTAAGAGATAAAGAACCTTTACCAGGCATTTTTGATGCCTCAATAAATAATATTTCACCACCAACTGATGTCCATGCTAAACCAATCACAACACCGGGCGTTTTCATTCTTTCAGCCATTTCTGAATAAAATCTTGGTGCACCTAAAAAGTCGTTTACAGTAGACTTATTAATATTTGCTTTTTTTAGAGATCCATCAGCTTGCTTTCTAGCAATTTTTCTTAAAACATTAGAAATTTCTCTTTCAAGATTTCTAACTCCAGATTCTCTAGTATAGGATCTAATCAGTTCTTTTATTCCTGTTTCATAGAACTTAATATCTTTGATAGACAATGCATTCTCTTCAATTTGTTTAGGAATTAAATATTTCTTAGCTATTTGAATTTTTTCATCTTCGATATATCCAGAAAAATCTAAAATTTCCATTCTATCCCTTAAGGCTGGTACAATGGGATCTTTTAAATTTGCTGTTGCAATAAACATAACATTACTCAAATCAAAAGGGACTTCTAAATAATGATCGCTAAATGAAAAGTTTTGTTCTGGGTCTAACACTTCTAACAATGCGGAAGATGGATCACCCCTAAAGTCTGATCCAACTTTATCAATCTCGTCCAACATAAATAATGGATTGTTAGTTCCTGCTTTTTTTAAACTTTGAATTATTCTACCTGGAAGAGCACCAATATAAGTTCTTCTATGACCTCTAATTTCTGCTTCATCTCTTACTCCACCAAGGGAAATTCTCACAAATTCTCTTCCCATAGATTTTGCTATAGATTTTCCAAGAGAGGTTTTACCTACACCAGGTGGACCAACAAAACATAAAATTGGACCTTTTACTTTTCCATCTTTCGTTTTCTTTTCTTTTAGTTTTCTAACGGCAAGATATTCAATTATTCGTTCTTTAACATCATCTAATCCATAATGATCATTATCTAATATAGACTTAGCTTTTTTTATATTTACTCTATCTTTAGTTGTTTTACTCCAAGGTAAATCCAATAACCAATCAAGATAAGTTCTGGAAACTGAGTACTCAGGAGATTGTGGAGGTATTTTACTTAACCTATCAATTTCCTTACGTGCAACCTTAGATGCTTCTTTTGTCATTTTTGCATCTTTAATCTTTTCTTCTAAATCAGAAATTTCCGCTGATTCATCTTCTTCACCAAGCTCACGTCTTATTGCTTTTAATTGTTCTCTTAAATAATACTCTCTTTGTGATTTAGATATTTCATCCTGAACTTCAGTCTGAATTTTTTCTCCTAAATTTATTCTTTGAATTTCTCTATTTAAAAGTAATGTGGCTTTTTCTAATCTTTTTTTAACATTTAATTCTTCTAATATTTCCTGTTTTTCAGCTGTAGGTATAGTAACTAACGAAATAACTCGATCAGCTAGTCTTCCAGGGTTAGATATCGAATTTAAAACTCCGGAATGCTCATCTGTTAAATAAGGGGCGACTTTAACTAAATCATTAAATACAGATCTAATTGATTTTGCCATTGCTTCAGATTCTATTCCCTCAATTTCATCATCCTCAACTCTTTCAACAACAGCTTTAAAGTATGGATTTTTATCTGTAAATGATAATAATTTTACTCTATCAACTCCTTGAATTATAGCGGACTTACTATTATCTGGCATATCAAAAACCTTAAGTACCATAGCGAGAGTTCCCCATACATATAGACCATCACTTTTGGGGTCTTCTTGAGCACCATCTTCTTGTGCTACAACAACAATCATTTTTTTACCCATTGGAAGATCATCTATAAGCTTAAGGGATCTTTCTCTTCCAATATAAGTAGGTATTACTTGTTGAGGAAATAAAACTGTATTTCTTAGAGGCATTACGGGATAAGTTTCGTTACTATTATCTTGCTCAGCCATTTTTAATTGCCTTTCATTGATTATATAATTATTAATAGCAAAAAACATGCCAATAAGTTATTATATGTAATTTTGTCATTTTTAATGACAAAATGTCTAATTAAAATTAGATTTGTCTCAAATTTCCAACAAATTCTCCAAATGAGACAGCCCAATTATCTATTACATTTTCATGACCTATCAATTTGAAGTAATATTTTTCATTTGTAGTTTCAAGAATGGCAGCTAAAAGTCTATAATTTTCTTTCCTCACTGATTGAGACATTGGCATGCCGCCACCAGTAAAAGTTCCTTTTAAATCTGTAATTGTTATTTTCATACCTGCTATTGAAAAATCTCTTACTCTTGCTTTTTCTTTAGATGTAATTCCATCTATTTGGTCAAATTGTTTATACCATCTATCTAAATTGTCTTGTGTACTGCCTCCTATTGCATTAAACACAGATAATTCTGCATCACTATATTGAGAATCATTTGATGGTAGTTTAAACTGTGTTAATCTCATTGATGATTTTGGTACCTCTTGCACCCATCCTATTGGTAACTCAGCTGAAAGATTACCAATAATAATAAAATTATCTTTTTTAACATTTGCATCTAATAATTCAATTGGTTTTGAATTAGTCTTTTGAACAGAATTATTGTTCAAAATAAAAGCCATTATAATACCTGCAGAAATAATAAAAAAATTTGTTAAATATTTATAGTTTATCATATTAACTCATAGACATTTTAGCTTGGAGATCAGCTTTATAAGAGCTTCGCACTAAAGGACCTGATTCAACCCATTTTAAACCAAGCTCTAAACCATAATTCTTATATATTTTAAATTCATCAGGATCTACGAATCTTTCAACAGGCAAATGTTGCTTTGTTGGTTGTAAATATTGTCCGATAGCTAAAATATCACAACCCGTTTTATAAATATCATTAATCAATTCAAAAACTTCTTCAGATGTTTCACCTAAGCCTAACATAAAAGCAGTTTTTGTCTTTAATCCAAATTTTTTTGATTTTTTTAAAACACTCAGAGACCAATTATATTTTGCTTGAGGTCTAACACTTTTATAAAGTCTTGGAACAGTTTCCATATTATGTCCTAAAATCTCAGGTCTTGATTTAAAAATAATATTGAGTGAATCATCTTTATTCTTCATATCGGGTATTAATACCTCAACTGAACATTCAGGATTTAATTTATGAGTTAATTTAACAGTTTCAGACCATATTTTGGCACCTCCGTCAACTAACTCATCTCTATTCACTGATGTTATCACACAGTGTTTAAGACCCATTTGTTTTACAGCTTGAGCAGTTCTTAATGGTTCTTTAGGATCATCCCAAATTGGCTTTCCTGTAATAACACTACAAAAACCACATGATCTTGTACACACATCACCCAAAATCATTAATGTTGCAGACCTTCTCTCCCAACATTCATAAATATTTGGGCATAACGCTTCTTCACATACAGTATTTAAATTTTTATTTTTCACCATTGTTTTTAATTCTTTATAATTTGAACCAACAGTAATTTTGGTTTTTAACCATTTTGGTTTTTTATTAGTATTTTGATGGACTTTTTTCACAATTAAAACAATGAACTTGTATCTAAATTTTCAAGGGTTGAAACAAAATATTTTAAAAATTTTCCACCATCTGCTCCGTCAAGTAATCTATGGTCAATTCCAAGTGAAAAATTACAAATTGATCTAATTGCAATAGATTCTAAATTATCACTTTCAATGACAACAGGTCTTTTCTTAATAGCACCAACCCCCAAAATAGAAGAATTTGGTTGATTAATTATTGGAAGACCAAAAACACATCCAAAAATACCAAAGTTTGTTACTGTAAATGTTGAACCAGATAATTCACTTGGCTTAATTTGATTTTTTCTACTCCTTACAGCCAAATCATTGACTTTTCTGCAAATTCCAAGAAAATTTAGTTCATCACATTTAGATATAACTGGAACAATTAATCCTTTTTCCAAAGCAACAGCCATTCCGATGTTAATATTTTTTTTATGAATAATCTTAGTTCCATTCAAATGAGAATTAAATTGTGTAAGAGATTTAATAGTTTTAACAGCAGCCAAAATAAGAAAAGGCGTGAAAGTCAATTTGAATCCTTCTGTTTTCAAAAAATCTGATTTATTTTTTGAAACAAATTTAACAATATTGGTCATATCACATTCAGATGCAAGATATACATGTGCTGAAGTATCAATACTATCACGCATATGCTTAGCTATAGATTGACGCATTCTGTCCATATCCTCAACATATTCATCTAATTGATGAGAATTAACAATGCTATCTTCTTTTAAATTTTGACTTGTAAAGTCTTTATTTTCAGAGTTTTCATGATTTGTTTGATTATTTTTTTGTTCTAAATAATTCATCAAATCATTCTTTGTAACTCTTCCAAATTGACCTGAACCACTGATAGATGAAAGTTCATCATCACTCAAACCTTCTTTTCTTGCAATAGACCTTACTAAAGGCGTAAAAAATGTTTTTTTATTATCATTTAAATTATTTTCATTTTTGATAATTTTATTTTCAAGAATATTATTATTTTCATTAATCACTTCTTCATTTTCTTCAATCTTTTCTTCAATCTTTTCTTCAATTTCATCCTGATTGGATTTATCATTTAGGGAAGATACATCAATTCTAGCGATTACTTCATTTATTGGAAAAACATCATTAGGTTTTGCTAAAATTTCTTTCAAGACACCATCAAAAGGAGAAGGGATTTCAGAATCAACTTTATCTGTCCCAATTTCCAAAAGAACTTCATCTTCTTTAATTTTATCACCAATGTTTTTTTTCCATTGTATAATTGTTCCTTCTGTTATACCCTCACCTAATTGTGGCATTACAATATCTTTTAGCATTTTAAACCCCGCTTCATTAATATTTTGTTAATTTAGTAACAATTTGAATAATTTCTTCTTTTTTTGGAAAAATATATTTAGAACTATCTTTTAATAATTCAACTTTTGAACCTATTCTTATTATGGGACCATCTAAAAATTCAAAAAAAGATTCAGAAATAATTGTAGACAATTGAGACCCTGGTCCTTGATCAAGAAGTTCTTCATGAATTATAATAATTTTATTAGACTTTTTTATTGATTTCTCGATTAGGTTTAAATCTAAAGGTTTTAAACATTTTAAATCAATAACTTCACAATCAACATTAAAATCATTTTCTAAAATATTTGCAACTTCTAAAGTTTTATGTACCATTAAACCATAAGTAAGAAATGTGATATCGTTCCCTTCTTTCTTTACAGAAGATTTTCCAAAAGGATGTAAATAATTTTCATCTGGTTCAATTGAAATTGATGATTCACTTTGATATAATTTTTCATTTTCAAAAAAAATAACAAATGAATTTGACCTACAAGACATTTTTAATAACCCTTTTCCATCCTCAGCATTTGAAGGATAAACTATTTTAATATTAGGTATATTTAAAATACCTGGATTCAACATTAAATTTTCAGAGTCATTTAAATTCGAAAAATCTTTTATTGGCACTCTTAAAACCATTGGCATGTTTAAAAAACTTTGATTTGTAAATAAAAAATTCAAATATTTTAAAGAAGAATATAAATCTTTTAAAGATGTTAATTTTACAATTGGTTTATATCCTGATATTGAAAAACCGATACATGCTCCAATTAAAGAAGAAGAATTGATTGGAAGTGAAATTACTCGTTTATTACTATATTTTTTTTTGAGTCGATTATTAATTTTTTGCTGATCTTTGTCAATTTTACTATAACATAATAATAATTTTTGATTTTCTAAAAATTCTTCAAAAAGAGCATTGTAAATAGATTGAGAAAAATTTATTTTTTGATCAATTGTATTTTTTGTAGAATCAAAATTAAAAGATATATTGCTTGATTTTTCTTTAAAATCAAGATCATCATCAAATAAATTTTGTTCAATTAAAGCTATATTATTATCAATATCTTGATCAATTTTATTTTCTAAGTAACTAAATTCATTTATATCACATATATCAAAATCAGTGATATTGGTTTTTAACTTTAACAATGGGTCGTTATCAAAATTAGACTCTGTTATTTTGTTATAATCATACTCTTTTGCATTTGATGAAAAATGTGAGGCGAGTGAAAAAGCATTTGAAATTATAACACTAGGCCCATTACCCATCCTTGCTCTTTCAACTGACTTTTGAAATGCTAAATTAGACTCAAAAAAATTTACTCCATCAATGTTAACTGTAAATAAATTTTCAAAACCTGATAGATTATTTAAAATATTTTGATCATTTAAATCCAAGTTTTTAGATTTTTGAATATGAAAAATTATTGGTAATTTTTTTAAACAAGAGCATTGAATAGTTTCAAAAAATTCCCCTTTTAACATATCTTTAAAATCAATTGATAAATAAACTACTTGATTTGAATTTTCATTAATTGAAGAAATAGCAGATCCAATTGAAGGCAAAATAACTGACTCTAAAAAACTACCTTTATTAATAATTTTAAAATTATAATAATTATGATTATTTATTTTTTTTGAATCAGAAATAAATTTAGTCAATATTTTTTTTAAATCTACTCCAATACCAATAGAAAATGCTAAATCTCTACTTGATAAATATGACCAGTCTTCTGATGGAATTAAATTATTTGCAGCTGCTATTTGGCAACCTTCAAATCCAGATGAACTAATTGATGAAAATAACTTTTGATTAGAAGATAAATAAAACAATTTTTCATCAAGCTGCCTAGACAGATACATTGATTTATAAATATCTAGAATTTTTTTCTTTGAAAAACCATGAATATTATTCATTACTTAATTTGACCCTATCAAAAGAAAAGTTTTTAACAAAATTTTTAGTAATAATTTTCTTTACTTTATTTATATCAACTTCTTTTTGCAATAAAGATTTCATTGAAGTTACATCATACTGGAAAAGCCCACATGGAATTATACCATCATAAAACTTTAAATTATTATTAATATTCAATGCAAATCCATGCATTGACACCCATTTTGAAAGTTTAACACCTAAAGCTGCAATCTTATAATCATTAACCCAAACTCCTGTAAATCCTGATCTTCGATGTGCTTTAATATTAAACTTTTTTAATGTTTCAATTAATACTGTTTCTAGAGTTCGCATAAACCAAGATATACTTAATCTATGATAATGCAAGTCTAAAATAGGATACCCAACTAATTGTCCAGGACCATGAAATGTAACATCTCCTCCTCTTTCAATTTTATATATTGGAATATTAAAATCACGAGATTCAAGCAAATGATTTTGATTAGAATTTTTACCAAGAGTATATACTGGTTCATGCTCAACAAAAAATAAAGTGTCTGGAATCAAACCTAGCTTTCTATTTTCAACTGCTTTTTTCTGTTTGTCCCAAGCATAGTTATAATCAAATTTAGTTAAATTTATTAAATGTAATTTTTTATTATTATTTTTCAAATTTTTAAATATGTATTGCCTCATTATATGCATCTGCAACTGCTTCCATAAAAGACTCAGAAATAGTTGGATGTGCATGTATTGTATTTAATATTTCATGTTGTGTAGTTTCTAATGTTCTCACAACTCCAGCTTCAGCAATTAATTCTGTTGCCTCAGAACCAATGATATGACAACCCAATAATTCGCCATATTTTTCATCAAAAATAACTTTTACCATTCCATCCGGTTCACCTATTGCTAATGCTTTTCCACTAGCCTGAAGTGGAAATCGACCTACTTTTAGAGAAAAACCTGCTTTTTTTGCAGCATCTTCAGTTAATCCAATAGATGCAACTTGAGGCCTACAATAAGTACATCCAGGTATATTTTGATAATCTATTTTTGTCACATTATTTTTATTTATATGTTCAGCAGAAACTCTTCCCTCAGCTGATGCAACATGAGCTAACCAGGGAGGACCAATAACATCACCAATAGCATAAATATTATCTATAGATGTTTGATAAAATTCATTTGTTTTTATATAACCACTTTCAATTTGAATTCCAATTTTTTCTAACCCAATATTTTCAATATTTCCTTGAACACCAATAGCTACCAATGCAATATCTGATTTAATGTGATTTGAATTGTTGTTTTCGTCAAGCAAGTTAATTTTTAAACCATCCTTTAGTTTTTCTATTTTTTCAACTTTTGTTGATAAATGAATATTAATACCCCTAGATTCAAATGATTTTTTTAAAATTGATGAAATCTCATAATCTTCTAATGGCAACAATTTTGATTGCATTTCAATAAGATTAACTTCTGTACCATACTCTGAAAAAAAACTAGCAAATTCAACTCCAATCGCACCTGCGCCAATAATTGTCATTCTTTTAGGTATTTCCTGCAAAATCATAGCTTCCTTTGATGAAATGACTGATTTACCATCTGTTTCTAAACCAGGAAAAACTTTATTTCTAGCGCCAGTGGCAATAATAATATTTTGACATTCATATAGTTCACTATTACCATCATTAGTAATTACCTCAATTGAATTAGTTGATTTTATAACCCCGCTTCCAGCAATATGTTTTATTTTATTTTTTTTTAACAAATATTCAATCCCTTTTGATAATCTTTTTGAGACGCTTCGACTTCTTTTAATTGTTTTATCAAAATTAACTGAATAATCTTTAATGTCAATTCCATATTGAGATGCATTTTTTATTAAATGTAAAACTTCAGAATCTTTTAGTAATGATTTCGTTGGAATACAACCCCAATTCAAACAAATACCACCTAAACTATCTTTTTCTATAACTGCCACTGATTTACCTAGTTGACTTGCTCTAATAGCAGCAACATAACCACCAGGACCACCACCTAAAACCAAAACATCAAATTTGTTCATGGTTTTTTACTCCCCTTTAATTGTTCTAATAATTTTATTTCAGACTCATAAATAGTTGGATCTGGAGTTTCAAGTATCATTGGCAAATTTGTAAATCTTTTATCATTAACCAAACACCAAAAAGTTTCCATGGTCAACAAACCTTTTCCAATACTTGCATGCCTATCAACCCGTGAACCACATTCTTTCTTTGAATCATTAACATGAAAAACTTTTAAATTATCTAAACCGATTTTTTTATCAAACTCATCAAAAGTACTATTCCATCCATTTTCTGTTCTTATATCAAACCCAGATGCAAAACCATGTTGAGTATCAAAACAAACTCCGATTTTTTCAATTTTAGAAACATTATCTAAAATTGTTTTTAAATGATCAAATTTATAACCAACATTTGTACCTTGTCCTGCTGTATTCTCAATTAAAATTTTTACATTTAATTTTGGTCTATTTTCTATACAATAATTTAAACTTTCTGCAATTCTTTTTAAGCACATTGTCTCATCCGTTTTCATATGTGATCCAGGGTGAAAAACAACATAATTAATTCCCAAATTATCACATCTATCTAATTCCTTTAAGAAAGCAGATCTCGACATTTTTAATTTTTTTTCATCAGGAGAACCCATATTTAATAAATATGAAGCATGACTTACTGATAATTTGGGAGTTTCAAGATCCATTAATTCTTTGAATTTTAAATAATTTTCTTTTTGAGGTTCCTTTGGAAACCATTGATTTTGATTTGCGGTAAAAATTTGAATTGAATTTGCATTAATTAAAGTACCTCTATTTGGTGCATTTTCAATACCTCCAGCTATACTCACATGTGCTCCAATCAATCCCATTGTTATTTATTATTTCCCAATCATTGAAAAAAATTCTTGTCTGGTTTGAATATTTTCTCTGAAAAGCCCTCGAACAGCAGAAGTAATCATAGATGATGATTTTTTTTCAACACCTCTCATTTGCATACACAAATGCTCAGATTCTATAACAACCACAACACCTTTTGGCGATAAAACCTCTTGTAGCGCATCTGCAACATTTTGTGTAAGTCTTTCCTGAACTTGCAATCTTCTTGCATAAACCTCAACAATTCTTGGAATCTTTGACAAACCAATAATTTTCTTATCTGGTAAATATCCAACATGAGCTATCCCTTTAAAAGGTAAAAGATGATGTTCGCATAAAGAAAAGAAATCTATATCTTTTACAGTAACAATTTCATCACAACTTTCTTCAAAAACAGCATCTCCTACAACTTCTTTTGGAGTTTGAGAATAACCTTTAACAAAAGCATGCCAGGCTTTAGCAACCCTTGAAGGAGTTTTTAATAGGCCCTCTCTTTCAGTATTTTCACCAATCTCTTTTAATAAATCTTTAGTTATTTCTTCTATTTTTTTCAAATTGGAATCATTCATTTTCAATTTTTGGTTTAAAAAACCATACTCCTAAATAAAATAAAGGTGTGTCAAACAAAGCAAAGAAAAATTTAAATAGATATGAAGAATAAATTAAGGGAATCAAATCACTTAATTCATTTACATTATCCCCTAAGTTACTTGCATAAAACAAAATTAACAAAATTGAAACCGTATCAACTAATTGACTACCAGTAGTTGAAAAAATATTTCTTAGCCATAAATGTTTACCTTTAGTAAGATTTTTCCAAAAATGAAATAAATTCACATCAACAGTTTGAGCAATTAGATAAGCAATCATAGAAGCTATAACATTACCAATCATGAATTTATAAACAGATTCAAAAACAGAAGTTCCACCTGAAACACCATTTGCATCAGATAAAAAATGACCTAACGTCATCAACCCAAGCATAAAAAAATTCATGGTAAAACCAACAATAACTAAAAATTGTGCTCTTTTTTTACCATACAACTCACAAATTAAATCAGTAGCTAGAAAAGTGAACGGATATGCTAAAACTCCAGCTGGAACAGTAAAAAAATAGAACCTTACAAATTTTGTGGTACCAATTATATTTCCCAAAACTAAAGCTGTCAAGAATATTGCAGATAAAAAAAGAAATAGTTTTTCTTTATATTTCAATATCCTCTCCAAAATAATCTGTATAAATTGTTGGTGTTTCCTTTAAACGAACTCTATATAATTTAACATCAATATCATTTGCAATTTGATTCCAAATCCAAATAACTAAGTTTTCAGTTGAAGGTTGTTTGTTTTTAAACCATTCAATATCTTGATCTATAGTTGAGTGATCTAATAAATCAACAACTTTCATATTTACAACTTTTTTTAAATTACCTAAATCAACTAAAAATCCAGTTTCATGATTAATTTTTCCAGTTACTGTAATCTCAAGTTCATAATTATGTCCATGAAGTTTATGATCTTTTCCAAACACCTGAAAATTTTTATTTTTATCCCAACTAGAATTGGAATATTGATGAGCTGCGCAGAATTTGAAAATTTTTGTTACAAATGGCATAAATAATTATAATCAGACTTATCTATAGTTAAATAATACATGTAAATTTAACGTTTAAAAATTGAATCCAAAAGAGTATACGATAAATAATTTCTAGGCTGAAACATCATTTAATATATTTATCAAATTTTTTCTTAAAGTTGATTTACTAAAAACCCATTTCCAACCTAATTTTTTAATTGATGAAATAAAATCTTTTGTTATATCATTTGATGTAACTATTACAATTTTTTCAGAAAAAGCACTTTTGTATTCATTCAATTTAATTTCATTATAATTATTTAAATCATCTAAATCAATAATTATGTAAGTAAAATGATTGCAATTAAAATCATTTTTATCAAAAAATTTAAACTGAAAATTTGCCATTGATAGGGAATCTGCTAAACTTGTACCAAATTGAAAATCGTCTATATACAATCCAACTTTTATCATTTTTATTATTTCTTAATTTTTTTTATACTAGGAACTAAATTCCAATTAAATTCATCACAATTCTGAATTTTCATTAAACTCTCAGAGCAAACATTTATTTGTGAAATAAATTCAGATGCATATATACCTCGAATATTTGAAGACCATGATCCATTGTTAGGACCCAACCTAGTAAGCTTTTTAATAGCTCTTTCCATTAAATTTTTCGAACCCTTTATATTATTAGTAGATAAATGATAAAATGATACAGTCAATTGAATTAATCCCTGAATAAACAATCTATCTTTCAAATAATAGTCTGACCACATTTCCTCCCATTCTTCATGTGCATCATAAAATTTTTTTTTATTAAATAATTCAACGCCTTTATTAAATAAATAATCTATTTTTTCAAATTCATTCATTTGGATAAATGTTTATCAAAAGAAATCAAATACTCAGATAAAAGAAACAAATAATCATTATTTAAATTTTTAATTAAAAATTGAATTGAATCAATAAACAAATATTTATGAGTCATATTAGAGTTATTATCATATCTCATTACTAATTCAACAGTCCAATTCCAAGTTGACGAAGATTTGGAATGATATAAAAATGAAGAAATAAGAATTGGATCTTTTTTATCCAAACCTTCAATCAATGAATTAACGCTTTTTTTTGAAACTTTAAATTGATTATTTTTATTTTGATTAACTTTAAAGTTTTTTTCAAAAAAAGAAATAATATTTTTTTGAAAATTTAATTGACGTGGACTTTCATAATTCCATAATCTCAATCCAATAGCATATAAAATTAATGAATTAAAATTTTGATTTTCTTCATTTAAAATTGGGAAAAAAATAATTGGATCAGTATTGACTTTATTTAAATTTTTCTCATAATTAAAAGTAATATTTGATTGAATTAAAATATTTATAAAAATCATAAATTCAGAATTTGCAAATCTTCCAGATCTATATATTGAATATGTTAAAGGACCAAGTAAATTAAAATTTGGAATCGATAATTCCATTAAAACCTCTAAAACTGAAATAGGATTATCAGACATAGAAATTATTTTCGCAGCCTCTAACTCAGCAATTTTGTGATTTTTTTGAAGAACTGATTTTATAAAAACATCTGTTAATAATGGTGAATTTAACATTTGTGAATCAAGTTCAACTTTTTTGTTTTTTAAATTAATCTTCTGTGATGGAATATTTAATAAAACATCAATTGCTTTTAAAACTATTTCATATGATGGGTTTTTCAAATTTAATGAAGCAATATTCTTAAGAGAATTCAAATCTATTAGTGGATGATCATAGAAATTTTGATTATTAATCTTTACATCTTTATATGACGCTACAATAATAAATATATCTTGAAAGAAATCTTTTAATGAAGTTGAAGATGAAACAACTGATTTTGCAAATTTAAGTATCTCAGGTTTATTTTTTAAATGAATGTTTTTAAGAAATTCATTCATTAACATTAACTTTTTTTACACTTTCATTTGAATTTAATGAAAATGTTAACCTAAGAGAAAGACCTACCAATCTTGAGTGTTGAGTTGGCCATCCTCCAGGTGAAACATGAGGCAAATCAAATCTACCAAATTTTTCTTTATTTTCTTCTTTTGCAACAAACTTATCCCAAGACGGAATATATAATTTTGAAATTGGCATACTTGCAAAATCATGAAAATAACCACCTTCAATTCCAATTTTTCCTTTTCGAAAAATTCCTACTAATATTCCAATTCTTGAGCTAGAACCACTTTCAGAATAAGAACCGTGTGGAATCAGCATTCCTCTTAAAGCCCAATAAAAAGTACTTCCTTCTTTTTTTCCATCTAAAAATTTATAATATGTAAAATCTAAATTAGAGTTTGGCGTTAAACTCCATCCAATATTTAAGACATCTCTTTTTTTTTCTTTTTCATATAATGTTCTGGAATAATCAAAACCGGATCCATAAACTGGAACTCCCAGCCTTAATCCAACATCACTTACTTCTGATAATCCGTATCTATAAAATAAAACAGGAAAAATATTTTCAGTAGATAGGGTATAACCATAATATTGCTCACCTTTTTCAAGTGTGTGATCTGCAATTGTGGGATGAGAAGCACAATTTATAAATAATAAAAAAAAAGGAAATAAATATTTTTTTTTAAAAAACATTTAAATCTTTTTATCCATTAAATCATTTATATCAGAATACATTTTATCAATATCTTCATTAATAGTACTATTATAATAACCCCTTATTTGAGCTTGGTCATCTATGAGAATAAAAAAAGCACTATGAAAAATTGGATTTTCTGCATCACCAACTTTAAAACTTTCTAAAGCAAGAGTGTGAATTTCATTTACATCTCCTGTTAAAAAATTCCATTTTTTAAAATCTGCACTATATCTTTCACCATAATTTTGCAAAATATTAGGTGTATCATATTGGGGATTTACTGATATTGACAAAAGTTTTAAATTACTATTATCTGAATACTTTTCTTGAAAACCTTGAAATTGTGAAGACATTACAGGGCAAGGTCCTGCACAAGTGGTAAAAATAAAATCCGAGATCCAATAATTACCAAACAAATCTTGTTTACTGAATTCATTACCATTTTGATCATATAAAATAAAATTATTTATATTACCAAGAACTGGCAACGTTTTTTTCGAGAAATAATCATTCATCATCAATACCACAAAAACAGGAACTAAAATTAAAATGTATTTAATATATTTCTTTAATTTCAAATTAATCTCCTAACTAAGATTCAAAAATAAATTAAAATGTTTTATCCAATATTAAAATAAATAATAGTATTGGTAAATACATTATAGAACCAATTAATAATCTTTTAGCTTTTTTATATGTCCATTCTGAAAAAGTTTCAATTGATAAATATAGAAAAATTAAACCTATAAATAATGAACCATATAAAAATAATTCATCTGTTAGTCCAATCCATGTTAAAGAAGATGTAGAAATAATTAATAATATTGTAAAAAAAACACAATAAAATGAAGTTTTTTTCAAATTATAATCATAAATAGGTAACATTTTAAACCCAACTTTTGCGTAGTCTTCCCTATAAATCCAAGCAATAGAATAAAAATGAGGTATTTGCCAGAAAAATAAAATGCTAAATAAAATTAATCCACCTAGTTCTATTGTTCCAGTCCCTGCAACCCAACCACCTAATGGGGGTAGTGCTCCAGGAATAGCTCCTATCCATGTATTTAAGTTGGTTTTCATTTTTAACGGAGTATAGACAATAACGTACAAAAATATAGTTAAGAACGCTATGAAACCAACCATGATATCAACAAATATAAAAAAAATTACAACCCCTATTGCTGATATATAAGTACCAAAATTTCTCGCTGTATTAGGATTAATTCTTGATGAGGGTAAAGGACGATTTTTTGTTCTATTCATATTTTTATCTAAATCTTTCTCTAAAAATTGATTTAATATACTTGCACCTGAACAAACGCACATTGTTCCAATTATTGTATAAATAATTTTTAAAAAATTAAATGAAAATAAATTATTATTAATTGAGCCTAGATAATAACCAAGTATTGTTGAAAGCACAACTAACCACATAATTCTAGGTTTGGACAATTCTAAAAAAGAAAAAAATAAATTTGTTATAGAATTTTTATTTATTTTTTTTGAATTGTCTTTGGAAAACAAAAATGAAAAAAAACTTTTATTAATTTGGTATGAATTAAATGATTTTAACAATAGCAAAAAAGATGAACCTAATATCAACGCACCAGTCCAAACATGAAAAGTGGTTATCAATGGAGATTTTCTAGTCCATATTACAAATGCTGCTAGAAAAATTTGAGTTATAACAAGAAGAGTAATAAATAAAACTGGAATTAAAAGTTTATCATTGCCTCTATGAAATTTTAAAGTATGTAATAATAAAATTCCATTTGTTACAAAAACAATAATTGCACCAATTCTATGTAAGATATGAGTTGTAATTTGAAATAAATTTACTGAATTGAGACCAAGGTCAAACCTTAAATAATTAATTGAAGAAAGTAAATTTTCATTTGGAAAAGGAATCAATTGTCCGTTTGATAGTGGAAAATCAAGTATTGCCAAACCTGAATTTGTATGCCTCATTAATGCACCCAATATTAATTGTAGGTATACCATCAATGTTAAAACGAAAACCAATTTAATAAATTTTGAATGGTGACGTAGTAATGTATTTTTCTTAGAATCTTTTTTTATTGTTAAATAAAATGAAATCGCAATTGTTATACAAAAAAAAGTCTGTGCTAAAATACCATGAGCCATTGAAATCAAGGTTGGTAATAGAAATATTACTGTTAATCCTCCCAAAAGACCTTGTAGAACAACTGTAAACAAAGCTGCAAAACCTAATTTTTTAAGCCAAATTCTAGATTCTACTTTCCAAACCCAAAAAGATAATATCAAAATTAAAAAACCAACAAAAGATGCAAACAATCTATGTAAATGCTCATAGAAAATTCCACCAACCCATTTTGAATATGGAAAAGAAAACATAAATTCACCATATGTGTTTGGCCAATCTGGAACAGAAAGACCAGATTCATGACTTTTAACCAATCCACCCAAAAAAATTAGCCCTAACGTACAAAAGGCGGTAAACTGAGAATACCGCCTTAACCAAAAATGTGAGTTTTTTTTAAAAAAATTCAATTAAAATATATTTTATTACCAGTCATCTCCCCAATCATCCCAAGCATCATCATCACCACCAGATGATTCTTTGTCAATTTTAGCTTGTTCAGCTTGTGATAATGCAAAAACAGCTAAATCTTCTGCTTTAGACGAGTCATCTTTTTTTAGGAAATCAATAACTTGAGAAAGGGTAGCTTCTACTTCATAAGTAAAATCATAATCATCAATTTGCTGAATCACACTTAATGCTTTCATATAGGCATCAAATCCTTTTTGGGTGTGAACATGCACGTAACCCTTCATTATGTAGTGACTATTACCACATAATTGCGCACATGCTATTTCCCATGAACCTGTTTTAGTAGGTGTAAACCAAAATGGAATGCTTATTCCTGGAATAGCATCTTGCTTCACCCTCATTACAGGTATAAAAAAACTATGTATAACATCTCTAGTAGTCATTTCAATAGTAATATCTTTATTTACTGGCAAATGCATGTGTCCTTGTGTAGGGATTATATCATCACTAGCAAAAGTATCTTTTCTATCTAAACCTATAAAATTTAATCCTTGATCATCAATTAAATCAGGAGATGTTCTACCAAAAACTCCATCTTCTCCAGGGTACCTCATATTCCACTTAAATTGTTGAGCCACAACTTTAATGACTTCAGACTTAGATGGGTCAGGAACATTCTCAACTCTATTTGCCCAAACAGGAAACGAAAAACCTACCAAGAGAATAATTTCAAAAATAGCTACAGCAGCTTCAGAGTATGTTGAATAATGGTTTTTCATTCCTTTAGAGTCAGCAGGAACATTAGGTTTTTTTCTAAACTTAATTAATGTGTATATAAAAAATGTCCCCCATCCAACAAATAAAATTAGCATTAAAATATGAACCCATGACATCACAGAATCTATTGATTGTGATTGAGCCGTAAAACCATCTGGAAGACCTGATCGTCGCAATAATTCAAGCATTTAAAAACCCTTTAATTCTTTGTTAATTTGTTTTTGCCTTTTATTCAAAAAAACAACAAAGGAAATTATTCCACCTAATACAGTTCCAGTAACTCCAATTAAAGCTATTATAGCCATGTTTAAACCCTGAGACAATTCATCATTTGAATTAGCTCCATAACACACACTACAAGCCATTGAAAGAGAGGGAATAAGTGTTAAAAATAGTATAATAATATTTTTTCTCATAAATAACTCACATCTTTTAATTTTTTTAAAAACCAAAAACCATAAATAATTAGAGAAATACTAAATATCATCCCTAATAATCCAAATATAAAAAAACTTTCATTTGCTATAAATAAAGCCCAGTATGAAAACCCAAAGCTTAAAATAGTTGAAAGACTAATCAGTATAAGATGAAGTGCTTTTAATGACACCTTGTTCAATTTCTCCTACTTGATTATAAATGCTCCCAAATGTGATAAAAAATAATGAGCAAAGCAAAACTACCGTGATTCCTAAAAAAAGATAAATAATTTTTTTTTCATGAAACAAGTGCATGAAAAAACCAGCAACTAAAGTACCCTTTATAGAAGCAACAATCATTGCCAACAATACAGCTATCCACATTTTACCAACATCAATATAAGCAATAGCTACAGTAATTACTGTTAAAACACCCAGTGCAAAAAATATTCTAATATACTGATTAATTTCTTTTTTTATATCTTTTGAATTACTCATGTTATGACCCTGGAAGTAAATAAATTGTTGGAAATAAAAAAATCCATACAATATCAACAAAATGCCAATAAAGACCAGCTGTTTCAATCCTATTACAAAACCTTTCAGGTTCTTTATTATACATTTTTAAACCAGGTCCTAAAAAATATAAATTTACAATTAAACCACCAATTATATGAATTGCATGTAAACCAGTAATAGTATAATAAGTAGCATAAAAATTATTTTCACTAGGTATATGACCATGATCTATTTTAGGCAAATATTCAAAATATATTTTTATAAATAAAAATAGAGCACCTAGCAATATTGTAGCACCCATATAAATCTTATATTTTTGTATGTCTTTTGACCTTATAGAAGTCCAACTTAATAAAATTGTAACACTTGAAATAATTAATATTAATGTATTTAAAGTTCCGATAGGAACATTTAAAACATCTGGACCTGCATACCAACTAGGTGCAGCTGCTCTTAAAAGTATATATGATGAAAATAAAGCACCAAACAACATTACCTCTGAAGCTAAGAATAACCAAATTCCTAATTTTGAATTATATAAACCAGTGTCCAATCTTGGTTTAACTGTATATGGAACTTCCATAATTATACTTTCTCCGATTTTTTATTTTGTGGAACAAAATCAATGCCTTCTTTTAATGCATCTTCAGTACTGTATTCATATGCAGGACGATATACATTTGGAATTTCTTTGAAATTTAAATGTGGAAGAGGAGGAGATGGAGCTGCACTCCATTCAAGAGTTGTTGCATCCCAAGGATTACTAGATGCTTTTTTACCTTTAAATAAACTATAAATCAAATTAAAAATAAAAAAGAATTGAAATAAAAATAACATCTGAGATGAAAAAGCCATAAAGTCATTATATTGTATTGCTCCTTGTGCGTGCACATATGACTCACCTCCATCATACAATCTCCTTGAAACACCAGCAAGACCTTGAAAAAACATTGGGAAAAAAATTCCATTCATAAAAATTAAAGAACCATAAAAATGTATTTTACCCAACAATTCATTTGTTGTTTTTCCTGTAACTTTTGGAAACCAATAATAAATACCTGCAATCAATGCAAAAATGGTTCCTGGAGCAACAACATAATGAAAATGTCCTATGACATAATAAGTATCATGTAAATGTATATCTGCTGATGCTAAACCCAAAGGTAAACCAGTTAATCCACCAATACCAAACATTGGCAAAAAAGCTAAAGCAAATAACATAGGAGTATTAAATCTAATTGATCCACCCCATAATGATATGAATAAAGAAGATAAAATGATTACAGAAGGAATGGAAATTATCATTGTGGTTGTCTGAAAAAAAGCAGCCATTGTTGTACCCATCCCAGTTAGGAACATATGATGTGCCCAAACCACAAAGGACATAAATCCTAAAAATATTCCAGAATAAACCATTGACCTATAACCCCATAATGGTTTTCTTGAATTATTTGCTAAAACTTCAGCAACAATTCCTAGAGCTGGTAAAATCAAAACATAAACTTCGGGATGAGCTAAAAACCAAAAGAGATGTTGCCACAACAAAGGAGTACCTCCACCAGCTACATTTAGAACCTCTCCTCCAACATATAAACCAGAAGGAAGAAAAAAACTTGTACCAAAAACCCTATCCATAAATTGAAAAATAGCAGCTGCCTGTAATGGAGGAAATGCTAATAAAAGCAAGAAAGCAGTTATAAATTGTGTCCAAACAAAAAAAGGTAGCCTCATCCATGTTAACCCTGGAGCTCTTAATTGAACTACAGTAACAATTATATTTGCTGACCCTAGCAATGAAGAAGTTATCAAAAATAGCATAGATATCAGCCATATTGTTTCTCCAGTATTAGCAATACTTGCAAGAGGAGCATACATTGTCCATCCAGAAGATGCTGTTCCTGATGGCATAAAAAAACTTGACAACATGATTACACCACCAACAAAATAGACCCAATAACTTGCCATATTTAATTTCGGAAATGCCATATCTGGTGCACCAACTTGTATTGGAACAACATAATTTCCAAAAGCACCAACAGCTAGTGGAACTACTCCTAAGAAAACCATAATTGTTCCGTGCATCGCACCAAATGAGTTATATTTATCAGGAGTAAGCATACCTTCTTCTGATAGCAATCCTCCAATAAATGGTACAGCTTGACCAGGATTAGCAATATTCCACCTCATAACCAACATTAAGATAAATCCAAAAAGTAAAAACAATAGTGAAGTTATTCCATATTGGATACCAATAATCTTATGGTCGACTGAAAATATATATTTACGCCAAAAAGGCTCATTATGATGATCAGACAAATTTTACTCCTTTTTTGGTGGTCTTTTCATTACGAAATCTACAGAAGTTTCACCATCAGCGTCAACTTTGATTGTAGCAGTTTTTGAAGGCAATCTTTCGTGCCATGCCTTAAGAGTGTATTCACCAGGTGGTAAATTTTCGATAGTGAAGTTTCCATTTTCATCAGTGACAGCATAAAAGGGATGATTAACAACTCCAATATATGCTCCCATCCATGGATGAACATCACATTTCATTCTAACCATTACTTCAGCATCATCAAATTTTTTAGTTATTTTTTTTCTAGCTCCTGGCATTGCCTCATTAAATGCTTTATTATTTTTATTTTTAGGCATTGAATGAACATTATGCAATGTACCATCACTATTTAAAATGTCTATATTTTGACCTACTTGAACCCCTGAAACATGTGGAACATAAACACAGCCAATCTGATCAAGTACAACAGACTCTGATGGGACTTCAAATTTCTTTCCATTTAAACCCTCTTCAACATAAACAAATACGTTTTTTAGAGAACCATCATCTTTAGCAAGCAACCACTCAGACCTAGCAGGGCCACCAGCATGCTGACCATCACAAATTGGGTCAGCTGCCATTTTTATTGGTTTCATTTTTGGAATTCCACCCTCATATTTGACATTTCCTTTTACATCACCTGCAAAAGCGAAATTTGATTTTAATAAAATCAAACAAACTATTAAAAAAAACCTATTCAAAAAATACATTTTTCCTCCATTATTAAATAATATCTTTTACCAATCATCATCTCCCCAATCATCAAACTCATCATATTCATCAGTTTCTTCTTGGGGATTAAGAAAATCATAACCATTTTCTTCAAAAAAACTAGAAATTTGAGTTGAAATATCTTCCTTACCTGAAATTGTATAAACATAATTAGTCAAACCTCTTAAAAGATCATCTTCTTTACCAGCTAATTGCATTAAATCCGTTCCAAAAATTTCAGAAGCATCTGCAGTAGATAATTCTTCTTTACTTGGAATATATGGTTTTGGCATTTTTGTTCCAGGCATAATTTGCTGAGGGTTTCTAAACCATTCGACCAACCAATCAGCTCTTAATCTTTTTTTGGAAAGAGCTAAGTTTGGCGCCCAGGTTTGAGGGTCTCCAGTAGGTAATTCTTCGCCATAAAAGTGACAACTATTACACGCTCCCATATCATGTATAACTTTTCCTGACCTAAACATAGGATTATTTTTATCTACAATATAATCAGCTTCATATTGGACAGTATGATTATCCCAATATTGAAAATAAGAAATTAAGTCATTCCATTTCTTTTCCCCTAAACCAAATGAAGGCATTCTAACCATTATATTAGGTCGAATGGTTTTAGGATTTTCAAAAAAAGATAACAACCAGTCAGGATGAACTTTTGCTCCTTCAGTATTTAAATTTGGAGGACCATATTCTGGATTAGATTCATAATGAGCTAAAATATCTCCACCTCTACCCTCCATTATATGACAACCCATACAATTATTCTGTTTAACAACCCATTGACCTTCTTCAATAAAATCTTTTTTTGGAGTAGAAGATGGTACTTTATTAGGATCATTATTCAAAGCTAAAATATAGGTTGTAATCTTTTCTGCTTCATAATCACTAAATCCAAATTTAGGCATTCTCAAACCATCATAAGGACCAGCTACTTTGTTTTTATCAAAACTTCTTGGGTATTTTATTTTTTGTTTAAACCAAGAAATTCTATCGTGAGGTATTTTTACAAAACCAAAATCAAGTTTATTTAATGGTTTACTTCCTTCTCCATCCAAAGCAACACCTATTCTTTTTGCATCTTGATAACCCGGAATTACATGACATCCAGTGCAACCATAGTGTTGAACTAATTTTGATCCATTATAATCTATTTTCTCTTCAAGAGACATATCAGAGACAATTTCTTCAACTACTTTGTTTGAGTTTGATTTGGATAAAAACTCCTTCGCAATAAAAGATTGTATATCTTCATCAACAGGTGAAATATCAGTTGACATAAAATCATCATTTTTAAATTCAAGTAAATAACTTGTTAAATCAGCAGCTTGTTTATCAGATAATCTTAAATTAGGCATTAAAGTCTCTGGATGATAATTTTTTGGGTTTTTTAACCAATTAAACAACCATTGTTTATTTGTTTTTGAACCTAAACCAATAAGATTGGGTCCATATTCTTGTCGCAGAGTTGCAACAGTGTGTATGATTTCAACCGGCTCTTCTTGAATTTGATGACACCCCTTACATCCAAGATTATTATATAAATTTTCTCCATTTGAAAAATCACCAATTAATGTATTATTTTCCATTTTAAATGGTTCACTATTATCGAATAAATAATCAACAATAGCATGAATTTCTTGATTTGTTCTTAATGAATCAGTTTCATTTTCCCATTCCATCAATTCAAAAAAATTAGGCATCCAAGTATTATGTCTAAAATTTTGAGGATTTATGACCCATCTATATGTCCATTCTTTATCAGTCTTAGATGAGAGATGAGTTAAATTAGGGCCAATTCTTTGATTTAAATTTCCATCATACCTTTCAACATAATGACAACCATTACATGAGGCTTTTTCAAAAAGGGCCAAACCAATATTTAAGTCTTTTGACTCTGGAATTGAAGCTTCTGAGGAATGACATTTAAGACATCCTGCTTCATAATGCTGACTAGGATACATAGGTGTTTGCCAGTGATGCATTTCCTTCCAATCATATTTTTCTACCCATTCTTCTTCTTGCTCAGGTGATGAGGGTGAATGAGTAGAGGTAGTAAAATCTGTACCTCGACCTCTTCCAGCATGACAACTAGTGCAACCAAATTCCTCATTTGAATGCGCAGACGCACTTGAAACATATAAATCTAAATTAGGATGAGTTGTATATGGTTGAGGAGCATCTTCATAACCTTTTTTGTCAATACCTAAATGACATGTCATACATCTATCAACTCTACTGACTTCGGCAAAGATCATATTTTCCTTTATATCTGGAATGATTACTTGATTAATTTTATAATATGGATTTGATAAATCAAGAATAGGTAAATCTCTAATAAAATTAGCAATCTTATTTGGAAGAGTCATTGAATTTGGATCAACAGTTTTTAATTTTCTATCATATAAATTTTTCTGCATTTCCAATTGTGTTATCTTAGATAAAGATTGATCGTAAGAAGCAGTAATTTGACTTAATTTATTATTTTCGTTTAACAAACTGGCTTCAATGTCTTGAACCAACAAAGTATTCTTTTCTACATCACTGAAAAGTAAATCCATATTTTTTTTTGCTGATTCTATTTTTTTTGAACTGTAATAAGTTACAGCATATTCATATTCAAATTTTGCTACATCATAAACAGATTTTGCAAATCCTAATTCTTGATTGAATTTGAATTGATCATCTTTTAATTTAGATATTATTTCTCCAATTGAATCAATGTTGGCTTTTTTTACATTTAAATCAATTTGTGATTTTTCTAACTCATTAAGAGCAAGCTTATAATCCTCTAATTCTTCAATTCTTGAAGATTCATCACTCAAAAGATCAATTGTTAAATTTGATTCTAGCTGTCGGAATTCTTTTTGATAATCCTTCCATGAACGAACATAGTCATCTGCAAATGTCCATAAAATAAGAAAAAATAAAAACAAACTAGACATTGCAAAGAGTCTGTTTAAATTAAAAATATCGTAATGTGTTTCTTTAATTGACATAGTGAATTATATATTAAAAAAGTACTCCGGTATTGATATTAAATATTTCAAATTAAAAAACCATCTTAAATACATTTTAATTGGCAAAGAAATCATAGTAAGTGCTAAAAAAACAAACACAGCATAACTAAACACACCAATCTTTTCATAAATACGTTTGAAAATAGTTTTAGCAAATAATGGAGGTAGAATCAAAAAATACCCAAAGACTAAAATAAAACCAAATATTTCTCTGATTAAAATATTGTTTGGTAAACCTTGATTCAAAAAACGTATATATATTATTTCTGAGAGATTTATGTTTGTAAGCGGTTCAAGCTTATGAGTATCCCAGTATTCAAATGGACCAAAAAAATTCCAGTTTGGGCCCCTCAAAAAAGTCCCAACAATTATCAATAAATTCCATAAAACAATCCATCCAAACAAATAGACAAAAATTGCTAATCTTCTATTTTTATATTGATAAAATCCAGAACCTTCAGGGTTTCTATCTAAATACGGAATAGCAATTAAACCGAAAACTATAATCCCAGGCATTACGACCCCTGCAATCCATGGATCAAAATATACTAACATTTCTTGGAGACCCAAAAAGTACCAAGGTGCTTTTGAGGGATTAGGAGTAGCTGCAGGGTTGGCTGGTTCTTCTAATGGAGCGGACAATCCAATTGACCATATAAGCATAAAAGCCGTACATAATATTAAAGATATGAATTCTACATAAACTAGGTCAGGCCAAACTAAAACTTTTTGCTCTACTGGATAGTATTCATCAGGCTTTTGACCAGACTCAAGCCTATTATCATTAGCAACAGCCTGCTTCATACTAAGCCACAAAAAGAAATAAGCTAAAAAAAGCAATCCAACAATTGGAACGTTATCAGGTTTTAAAACTATTTTTTGAAAATCAGGATCATCTAGACCTATCAAAAGAAAGCCTATAAATCCAATCATTACAAGGACTAATCCAGCATTAGTCCAAAGATAATTAAGCCTAAATCTTTTGTGCCATTTATCAAAAAAATTATTAATAGGGAAAAAAAATGGAAAACCAATAAAAAATAATGTGAACATTATTGTAGGTTGAGATAAATAATCTATAAAATTTTTAAATTGATCCACAGTTAAAATTCAAGCCTAAGTAGGACCTGATATTCCCCCATCTTTTCTTACTCTCCAAAAATGAACGGCCATCAAAATCATAACAATAAATGGTAATCCAATGCAATGTAAGACATAAAATCTCAATAAAGCTCCTTCACCAACAAAACGACCTCCAATTAAACCAAATCTAGCATCAGCTCCCATATGAACAAAATTAATATCTCCAAGAGCAAGTAATGCGGCTCCGGGACCTTCACTACCTAAAAATGGTGTAGCCCTAGCCATATTTCCACCAACTGTTATAGCCCAAATAGCTAACTGATCCCAAGGTAAAAGATATCCAGTAAAACTTAACAATAATGTTAAAACAAGCAATATTACCCCAACTCCCCAATTAAATTCTCTTGGTGGCTTGTAAGAACCTGTCATAAAAACTCTAAACATGTGTAACCAAGTTGTAATGACCATTGCGTGAGCACCCCATCTGTGAATTTCTCTCATTATACCTAAGGGTACCTGCTCTGCCATATCAATAATATCATTATAAGCATATTCTGCTGTTGGCCTGTAATAAAACATTAATAAAATACCTGAAATAGTTAATACTAAAAAAAGGAAAAATGTCAATCCTCCCATACACCAAGTGAATTTAAGTTTAACAGCATGCCTAGGTAGCCTTACAGGATGAAGATGTAAAAAAACACTATTAAGAACGGTCATCATTTTTTGTCTTCGGGTTTTTGGAATACCAGAGCGAAATACAGACTTCCAAACTTGGCTATCTTGAATAAGTTCAAAAATATTTTTCTTTTTGGACATTAACTAAAGCTCCTAAAATTAAATTTTTAAAAAGGATTCAGGGTCAGACCATTGACCTTTTTCCTGCTGATATCTTCTACTTTTATCTACTAAAATCTGACCATCATCTCCAAGAACGATTCTATATCTTTCTAAAGGTCTAGGTGCAGGACCTTCAAAATGTATTCCAGTTTTTCTAAAACCACTTCCATGACATGGACATTTAAATTTATTTTCATTTTCAAGCCAACTCGGAGCACATCCTAAATGGGTGCAAACAGTAGAAAGTGCATAAATTCCTTCAGTATTCCTAACTATCCAAGTTCCAAATTTATCTTGCCACCTTAAATCTACAACATCCACTTCATAATCAGAGGGAATTCCTATTTTAAAAGACTGAGGAGGTTCAAATAAAACATTTGGGAAAAACAATCTTAATGGCATAGTAAGCAAGCCACCTAATGCGGCGGCAAATGTAATCCAAGCAAATGTAATCCAAGAAATAAAAGATCTTCTTTCAATCGTAGAGTTATTTGAATCTAAACCAATTGAAGGTTTTGGTGCAGAACCTATTTTCTTTTCTTCTAATTTTTTACTAGACATTCGATAATCCTCATAATGCAAGTGCTTTCATAGCTTCATCTCTAAGTTTTAAGTTATCATCTTTTTGACTAATTGATAAAACAGCTTTATCAATATCTTGATCATTAAGCAAGGGGGAAATCTTAACAGCAACCATTAAAACTTGTTCCTTTTCATATCTATCAATTGATTCAAATTTATTTAAATAATTTCTATCAAGTAAGTTTAAAATTTCATTTTTTCCGGAAGAGTCACCATGCTTTGCTAAAGAAATTGCTGCATTCCATCTAACATTAGGTTCAACATCATTTAAAAGATCTTTCAAAGCAAAGGTTCCAGATGTTTTTGGCATTTCACCTAGAGCTACAGCTATACGATTTCTAACAAGTGATGATGAATTATAAATTAATTTTGCAATTAAATCAACATTTGAATATTCATTATAAAAACTTAATGCATAAACTGCATCAGCAATAACATTTTCATTTTCTTGATTTATAGCTGATTTAATCGTATCGAGAAACCTAGAATCTTTAGTTTGTCCCATAGCTCTAATTAAATATTGTCTGACTTGAGTATTTGGATCTAACAATGCATATTCATAGGCAGAAAGCATTTCATTAGCAAACCTATCTGAAATTGGATATTGATCTTTATCATTTAGCAATCTAGACAACTCATATGCTGATTGCCATCTTTTGGTTGCACCCCCTACCTTAATGTCTACTATATATTCTTCAATACTTTTTGATTCGTAAGTCAATAAACTCCAAATAAAAAATATAAGAACACCAAATGCAGCAATTAAAAAAGGAACCACAAAAAAAGAATGAACAATTACTCTAATCGTTGATTTTTCAGATTCCGCGTTTTTCATCAAATCATGCTTTCATTCTTAAGCTTACAAATATACACCAACTAATTTACTATAAACAGTAAATCACCTGCAAAAAAAATCGACAAAAAAATTTAAAAAAGTACCGCGGGAGAGACTCGAACTCTCACATCAAAAAGATACTAGCTCCTAAGGCTAGCGTGTCTACCAATTCCACCACCGCGGCTATACTATTGCAATCTAAAATATTCATTAAATATCTAATGAGTATTTTAAATCATTTATTAAATCATCTGAATCTTCAATTCCAACTGACAGACGAATTAGAGTAGGAGTAATACCCATATCAAGTTTTAATTTTTCAGGCATAGAAACATGAGTCATTTTATTAGGAACACATATTAAACTTTCAACACCACCTAAACTTTCAGCTAAAGTAAATAAACTTAATTTTTTTAAAAACTGATCTCTAAGCTCAATTTTTTCCAAGTCTAAACTGATCATATTACCAAAAATACTTTCACCAATCGGGTTGATTTGTTGTTTTTTTGCTATTTCAAATTGAGGATGATTTTCAAGGCCAGGGTAAATAATTTTAAAATTAAAATTATTTGACAACCAATTAGCTATTTTTATAGCACTATCTGATGCTTTCTGATACCTCATTGAAAGAGTTTTCACTGATCTCAATAATAACCAACAATCAAAAGGGCTTGGAACAGCTCCAGTAGACTTTTGAATAAAATGCAATTTTTCTGCAATTGAAGAATTGTTTGTTAATAAGATACCTCCAACTAAATCTGAATGACCACCAATTGATTTAGTTGTACTATGCATAACAATATCTGCTCCAAAAGTAATCGGTCTTTGACCATAAGGACTCATAAAAGTATTATCAATACATAATAAAATATTCAAATCTTTTGATATTTTTGAAACTTCTTCTATATCTGTTATTTCTAAAGAGGGATTCGTTGGCGTTTCAATAAATATGATTTTAGTATTAGGTTTAATTGAATCTTTGATATTATTTGAGGATGTTGTGTCTATCCAATCAAATTGAATTCCATGTCGAGACATAATTTTTGATGACATTCTATATGTTCCACCATATACATTTTTTGAAATAATAATATGATCACCACTATCCAATAGTTGAAAAAGAGACATAATAGCAGCCATTCCGGAAGAAAAAGCAATTCCAAACTCAGCTCCTTCAAGTGATGCTAAATTTTTTTCTAAATTTCTTCTATTAGGATTATCTGCCCTTGAATAATCATAATTTATTACACCGTCAATTTCCTCAAGCTTAAAAGTAGATGATAAATTAATAGGTGGAATAACTGAACCTGAATCTGAATCCGGCTGATTTCCAACATGAATTGCCTTAGTTGAAAAATTTAAATCTTTTTTATTATTTTTTTTCAAATTTCATTCCTTAATATATATTGACATAATTAAAATTTTATGCTTTTACCCACTTTCCACTATCTATTAGTGGTTTTGCTTTTTTCCATTTTAGTTCTTTTGTTTCTTTACCATTGGTAATGATGATTTTATCATTTCTTCCTAATTTTGCTTCAATTTTAATAGGCATATCTTTTGGAATTTTAGAGTTAGGTACATTTTTGATTGGTTTTTTAGGTGTTGCAATCATACCATCTATACTTGATTGAGATGCTTTACTATCTAAAGTTTTAATTTTTTGATTATTGATTATTTTAGGAGCTTGATCCATTCCATGCAATCTGGTTCTGAATAATCTTTGAAGAGTATTTTTATTGACTTCATCTAAAAAATTTACAAACAAATCAAAACCTTCTGATTTATACTCAAGAAGAGGGTCTTTTTGTCCATAAGCTCTAAGATTAATTCCTTCTCTTAACTGATCCATCCCATAAAGATGATCTCTCCACATTTCATCAATCGTTCTTAAAGTTACATATCTCTCAAAACCTCTCATCACATCAGAGGGGACAAAACTTTCCCTAAGATCATAAATTTTTTCAATGTTTTCTAAAATATTTTTTTTTAATTCTTTTTTATCATTAGAATTTTTTATTTCAGAATTTAATTCCAAGGTGAAAATTGAAGATAACTCGTTTTCAATATAATCCCAATTCCATTCTTGAGAATCTTCTTCTGATTCACCAATATTATCTAAAAATACATCAACATAATCCTCTTGAATATTTAAAATCTCTTTTTTGATATTATTTCCATGCAATGCTTCATTTCTTCGGTTATAAACAACTTCTCTTTGCTGATTCATAACATCATCATACTCTAAAAGTCTTTTACGAATAGAAAAGTTTCTTCCTTCCACTTTTTTTTGAGCTCTTTCAATAGATTTTGTTACCATGCCAGCAGTAATAACTTCACCTTCCTCAACTCCCAACCTATCCATTATTGAAGCAATTCTTTCACTATTAAAAAGCCTCATTAAATCATCCTCTAAACTCAAATAAAAAACGGATGAACCAGGATCTCCTTGACGTCCAGACCTTCCTCTTAATTGCAGATCAATTCTTCTAGACTCATGTCTCTCTGTTCCAATAATATGCAACCCACCTAAATCAACCATATCATTTTTTAATTTTATATCTGTACCTCTGCCAGCCATATTTGTTGCGATTGTGACTGCAGATTTATTTCCAGCCATTGATATGATCTCAGCTTCTCTTTGATGTTGCTTAGCATTCAAAACATTATGAGGTATTCCTCTTCTTTTTAAAATTCTAGAAAGAGTTTCAGACGCTTCAACACTAATTGTACCTACAAGCGAAGGTTGCCCTTTTTCATAGCAATTTTGAATCTCATCTATAACTGCATTAAATTTTTCTCTTTTTGTCTTATATATAAGATCATTTCTATCGTCTCTTATTATATCTCTATTGGTAGGAATAACTGTCACATCAAGTTTATATATAGAATGTAATTCCTCTGATTCGGTTTCAGCAGTCCCTGTCATTCCAGATAGTTTATGATATAATCTAAAATAATTTTGAATCGTAATTGTTGCAAGAGTTTGAGTTTCCCTTTCAATTGTAACATTTTCTTTAGCTTCTAATGCTTGGTGAAGTCCCTCACTATATCTTCTACCAGAAAGTATTCTACCAGTAAATTCATCTACGATCAATACTTTACCATCTTGAACAACATAGTCTACATCTTTTTCATACAAAGAATATGCTCTTAACAATTGAGTTATATTATGAATTTGCTCACTTCTTGAACTGTGCAATAACCTAGCCTCTTCAGATAATTCATTTATTTTTGAAACATCTGATTCTTTTGATTGAATATCATCTAACATTTCACCAAGATCTGGAATCACAAACATTTCAGGATCTTTTGGAGATAATGCTACTCTCCCTTTTTCAGTTAGATCAATAACATTACTTTGTTCATCAATTGAGAAAAATAAATTTTCATCAACTTCATGTAGTTTTTTATCTCTTAGATATTCAGATTCAACATCTACTGCAAGCTTTCTTGTCCCTTTTTCTTGAAAGATTTTTAGAAGTCTTTTATTTTTAGGTGACCCTCTTAACGCTTGTAATAATTTCAAACCAGCTTGACTTTTGTCATCTTTTGATAATAATTCTTCAGAATCAGAAACTAAAGAATTTACAAGGAGGTTTTGTTCTCTAATTAATTTTTGAACTACGGGTCTCAAATCTTTAAAAGTAGAATTTGTAGGTTTATCTACAGCACCGGAAATAATCAATGGTGTTCTTGCTTCATCAATTAAAATAGAATCTACTTCATCAATGATTGCATAAGTATGCCCTCTTTGAACTTGTTCTTCTTTAGAAAGTGCCATATTATCGCGCAAATAATCAAAACCAAATTCATTGTTTGTACCATAAGTAATATCTTTAGAATAAATTTCTCTTCTTTGGTCTGGATTCATATCATTTAATATAGAACCAACCGAAAGCCCTAATCTTCTAAATATTTCACCCATCCATTCAGAATCTCTTTTTGCTAGATAATCATTTACTGTTATTACATGAACCCCTTTACCTGTTAAAGCATTCAAATATAATGGCATAGAAGCTACTAGTGTTTTACCTTCACCAGTTTTCATTTCAGCTACTTTTCCTCTATGTAAAATGATTGCCCCAATGATCTGAACATCATATGGTACCATATCCCATTTAATATTTTGACCTGCTACCGACCACTCTTGACCAACTAATCTTCGACAAGTTTCCTTTACAATTGCAAATGCCTCAGGTAAAATTTCATTCAATATTTCTTGATGAGCATCGTATTCTAATTTTGAAATTTTCTCTCTCGAGAGATCTTGATTTAATTTATCAGATTTGATTTCCTCTGAACAGGAATTAAGTAATGTTTGAAATTCCTGAGTTTTTTTAACTAATTGATCATCAGACTCATTCTCTAAAGATTTAGATATTTTATTAACTTCATCTACAATGGGAAGGAGTTTTTGAATTTCTCTTTCTGATTTTGTTCCAAAAATATTTTTTAAAAAATTAATAGCCATATATTATCTTCTATTCATTATTTAAAACTTGATAAAAAGAATCAAGAATTCCATTAACAAAAGAACTGCTTTCATCTGTGCTAAATTTTCTAGCAATTTCCACTCCTTCTGTTATACTAACTTTAAGAGGAACTTCTTCCACAAAAAACATTTCAACAATCATCATTTGTAAAATCAATAAATCAATAGTAGCAACTCTTGTTATATCCCAATTTTCTAATTTTTGTTCAATTTTTTCACGGGACCATTTCGATTTTTCAATATTTAGATCATATAATTTATTAATAAATGTTTTACCATTTTTATCAATAACATGATTTTTTAAAATAATTTTTAAAAAATCATTTTTTTTTGACTTAGAAATATCCAAATCAGAATCAATTTTATTTAATTCATAAGCATAAAGTGCTTGCAAAACTATCTCACGACTAATTCTTCTGGTAATATTTTTATTTTTTGACATTAATTTATTTCTACAGGATGGATCCAACCAAAAGGATCCTCTCTTTTTTGAAGCTGAATATCTGTAAGAATTTCTCTTAATTTCAATGATATTGGCCCTATTTCATCTGAGATCTTTGTAGTTGCTTCATTATTTGTAATTTTACCAATTGGTGAAATGACCACTGCAGTTCCAGTACAAAACACTTCATCAGATGATAAAACATCAGAAATTGAAATTTCTGTTTCTTCAACATCCATTTTTAAAATCTCTTTAGCAATCTGTATCACAGAATCACGTGTAACTCCTGCTAAAATAGCACCAGTTAATTTTGGTGTTTTAATAATATTATCTTTAATAATAAAAATATTTGCTGAACCTAACTCATCAATCAACAATTCATTCTCAGCATTTAAATACATCACCTCATCAAAACCTTTTGATTTAGCTAAATTCAAAGGATAAAGAGACGAAGCATAATTTCCAATTGTTTTTGCAGAACCTACTCCTTTTGATGAAGCACGATGAAATTCATGAGTAATTTCAACACTTATGCATGGAATTTTACTTCCTTTAAAATAATTTCCAACTGGAGATACATAAACCATAAAAGTATAAGATGGTGCATTCCTTAAACCTAATGTTGCACCTGTTCCTAAAGATATTGGCCGTATATATAAACTTCCTTTACCAAATGGAGGTATAAACTCATGATTGTCCTGAACAGTTTGCTCAACTGCTCTAAAAAATAATTGTTCATCAACCATAGGGATACATAATCTTTTTGATGACAATTTTAATCTTTTTTGATTCATATCAGGCCTAAATAAAACCACATTATTCTTTGTAGTCCTATAAGCTTTCATACCTTCAAAAACACCTTGACCATAATTTAAAACACCAGCAGTAGGTGGAAGATCTAAATTTCCATAAGGGATCAAATTACCATCATCCCATGCTTCACCTTCATTGCATTTAGCTAAAAACATGCTTTTAGTTGAAATTGCTTGAAATGATAAATTATTCCAGTCGATTTTCTTATTTGAGTTATTTTTATCCATGATCTATAGATTGTAATTTAAAAATTATTAACTAATTAATTTTTTTTAATTTGAATATGCATCTATAATTTTTTTTACTAGTAAATGCCTACCAACATCGGAATTTTTAAGATAAATAAAACCAATCCCTGAGACCTTTTTAAGTTTTTTTTCGGCTTCAATCAACCCCGAATCATTTTTATTGAATAAATCCATTTGAGAACTATCTCCATTGACAATTGCTTGTGAACTTTTACCAATCCTTGTTAAAAACATTTTCATTTGAATCTTTGAACAATTCTGGGCTTCATCCAATATTATAAAGGCATCATTTAAAGTTCTTCCACGCATATAGGCCAAAGGAATAATTTCTACTATCTTATTAGATAACATTTTTTTTAAACTTTCTATTCCTACCATATCTTCAAGTGCATCATATAATGGAGCAAGATAAGGATCAATCTTTTCTTTTAAATCTCCAGGAAGAAATCCAAGTCTTTCCCCAGATTCAACTGCGGGTCGAGTTAATACTATTTTTTTTACCCTTCTTGACTTATATGCTGCTACTGCAAATGCAACAGAAAGGTATGTTTTCCCTGTACCAGCAGGACCTAGTGCAAAAACAAGATCTTCTTTTTGAATAAGATCATAAAACTTTTTTTGATCATTAGTTTTGGTGATGATTTTACCTTTTTTTGTATTCAAAATTATTTGCTCAATAGATAACGAACTAACATTTTCATTTGATTCAAATAATTCAATAATTGATTTTATATCAATCAAAGTCAGAACTTTTTTTCTTTCTGAAACTTTAATCATTTCATCAAAAATAGAAGAAATTAATTTATTGTTTTCATTATTTGAAGAAATTGTAACAATTGAATTTCTTAGGGTTATTTTACAATGAAAAAAATCTTGGATGTAATCTATATTTTTATCACCTGCACCAAATAAAATTGATGGATCCAAATCACCTATATTTATTTCTTTGATCATTAACTCTTAAATTTAATATTATTATTTTATTTAAAATAATATTTGTCAAAAATTATCGTCAGTATTATTAAAAATTTTATAAATGAAAAAAGGCTGCCAAATAGTTTGGCAGCCTTCAATGATACTACTCCTTAATTAAAAAAAAGTAGATTTAATTTCCTGCAAAGAAAATTATCTCATTAACATCATTTTACCAGTAGCTATGGACTGTCCAGAAGTTACATTATAGATGTAAGCTCCTGATGGCACAGCAGCACCAGCGTTATTCTTTCCATCCCATGTTAATTCATAAGTTCCAGGTCTTTTAATCCCAACATTAAAAGATTTGATTTCATGACCAAGCACATCATATATAACCATTGTAACTTTACTCTGAATTGCAATATCAAATCTAATTTTAGTTGATGGATTAAATGGATTAGGATAGTTTCCTTTTATCTCAAATTTTGCAGGCAAATTTGCTCCATCTGAATCTACTACATCCAATGATGACCAAGTATCTAAAACACCTAGCTCATCAAGAATTGACCATCCTTTTAACCACTGATCAGCACCAAATGCACCTTTAAAATTTGTAGCTTCAAAAAATGTATCACCAGCTCTTGGAGAATCTACATTTTGAAAGGCTGCTCCACTTCCTGTTGGCAATGTACGAATATATTGAATGAAACCTGCATCATCTACTAAATAACGAATACCAGTATCAATATATCTTGCTGAATAATCTTCTTCAACATCTCTGTAGAACCTTGCAGGTGGAATATCCCACATAACGTTATTTGGTGACAAGTATAAATAATCACAACCAGTAGAGGCACTATTACCAGCACATTCTGTTGAAGGTATAGTTTGAGTTACATCTTCACTACCATTATTATCATTTCTTATACCACCTGTACCACCCAACATGATGTAATTTCTAAAATCACCACCAGTTCCTTCACGTAATCTAAGATGATCAGTATCACCTCCCATTACAGTTACATTCGAAAACATTGGGAATGAACGAGGTTGAGAATCATTATCACCACCAGTTCTATTATCCATTTCATGTGATTTATCACTATCTAATGCTCTAGCTACAAAAAGAAATTGTCCTTTACCTTGATATCCGTTATCTGTATCAAATGAATCGTCTCCGACTTGAACAGCTGAACAATACTTTAAATTTACAGTTCCACCAAACATCTCAAATCCATCATCCAGGTTAAATGCTACTTCTACATATTCAATTGTGGTACCATTTCCAACACCGCCCATAGTTAATCCATTAATTTCATTATCTGCAGCAATTGCACAACCACCATTCCAGATACGAACATACTTCATAACACCTGAATTATCAGCAGGGTCATTCCCACCATATGGAACACCAGTTAGACCTTCAATATTTGAAGTTCCACCTTCGTTTGAAATTGGAGCTTTACCTAAAATGATAATTCCACCCCATAATCCACGTCCATTTCCATAATTAGTATCACCCATTTGAAGTTCAGATCTGAAAGTAATTGGATTATCTGCAGTTCCCACAGCATCAATTTTAGCACCTTGTTCAATCACTAAAACTGGAGCAGGATTAGTAGCATTATAATTTGCATCATAACGACCAATTATTTCAGTTCCAGGTTGAATTGTTAACGTTACACCATCTTTGACAAATGTTTGACCATTTAAATAATAAGTGTTTTCAGAGGACCATGTTTGATCAGATGTAATATCTCCTTGAACAACCACTGTTTCTCCAGTCATAATACCATATTCATAAAGATAAGACCAATCCGCTAACCAATCAACAGTTCCGATCGCTCCCTTAAATGTTGTTTGCTCAAAAAAGTCATCAGCAACAACGTCATCAACATTATCAAATGCTGAACCATTTGTTGTGGGAGTAAGATTTAAGTCTATAACCATTCCCTGTCCATCAACTACAATTTCTAATCCAGGATCAGTTGATAAAGCAGAAAATGTTAGAGATGCATCATCTGTAGATTCGTCAAAATCTTTAAAATCATCTCCACCTAAGTCAACAGCTACATTATTTGGTGATATATATAAATAATCAGGATATGATAAAGAAGTATCAGAAATATCTTGAGTAATTACTTCAGAACCATTATTGTCATTTCTAAATGCGTCATCGCCACCAACTATTAGATAATTTCTAAAATCTCCGCCAGTACCTTCTCTTAAACGAAGATGATCATCTGCATTAGGTCCACCTATTGAAGTTACATTTGCAAATTTCGGATGAGATCTTGGCTGAGAATCATTATCTCCTCCAGTTGCATTATCCATTTCATGTGACTTATCACTAAAATCACCTTTAACAACAACTAAAAATTGACCACGACCTTGATATCCATTATCTGTATCAAATGCATCATCACCAACCATTACAGCTGAACAATATTTTAAATCAACAGTTCCACCAAACATCTCAAATCCATCATCAAGGTTCAAAGCAACCTCGCAATACTCAATGGTGGTTCCATTACCAACTCCTGCAAGAGTTAACCCATTTATTTCATTATCCGGAGCAATGGCTGAACCACCATTCCAAATACGAACATATTTCATAATTCCTGAATTATCTGCTGCATCACTACCCCCATATGGAATACCAGTCAAACCCTCAACATTTGAAGTTCCACCTTCATTGGATATAGGAGCATACCCTAAAACAATAACGCCTCCCCATAATCCGCGTCCGTTTCCATAACTTACATCACCCTCATCAAGTTCTGATCGAAAGGTAATTGGGTTAGCTGCAGTTCCCTGAGCATCAATTTTAGCACCTTGTTCAATCACTAAAACTGGAGCAGGGTTAGATGCGCTATAATTAGCATCATACTTACCTAATATTGTAGTTCCAGCTTCAATAGTTAATGTTGCACCTGATTTAACAAAAACTTGATCATTTAAATAATAAACTGAGTCAGCACTCCATGTTGCATTATCACTAATATTTCCAGCTTGTATGGAAACTGGCAGGTTTTCATGATCTGCTAAAACAATAGAGAAAACAGCAATTATACTTAAAAGATATTTGCAATATTTCATATGTTAATTCCTTATTTAAAAAATTATATTATATTGTAACCTTCTCATGTAATATTAAAATAAATGATTAGATTTTTGTTAGGAAAAAGATAGAATAGTATAAGAAAAATGTTATATTTTTATTTGGTTAAACTTTAATTATTAAACTGCAATCCAATTGAAAAACTTCTTCCTGGAGAATATTTTGTTGTGGTAAAAATTTCATCTCTGAAAATATGTGCTCGTTCGATATCATCACTTAATAAATTTTTAATACTAAGAGAAATTTTGAATGGTCCAAATTTTTGAGAACCCACAATGTTTAGAGAATTAAATGGAAGCTCCCATATACTTCCTGCAATATCTCCACTTAATGTTACTAATCTTTTACTGAAAGTATTAAAAGCTAAATTTAATTCACCACCAGTTTGACTCTTATAATTCAAACCGAAATTATAAACAATATTGGACTGCCCTTGAAGCGGCCTTGAAGTTTCATCAATTGGATTTACGAAAGGAATTGTTTCGGGTATTCCAGAGGGAGACAATCGAAAAACACTAACACTATCAAATACAACTACCTCAGATTGACTTAAAGTAAGATTTGTATTCAAAAAAAGAAAACCAAATTTACTTGGAATAAAATTAAGATTTTTTCTATACTCTAATTCAAAACCATTAATATCAGCATAATCTCCATTTTGCCAAGACTTATAATAACCTAGACCACTTTTCCCTACCAATGATTCTTCAATTGGATTATTAAAATGTTTATGAAAAAAACCAATTGAAATGAGTTCTAACCCAGATGGGAAATATTCAAATCTTAAGTCCGTACTATATATAGAAGAGTTTTTTAAATATGGGAATCCAAGAGCAACATCTGCTCCAAGAAATTCCACAAATTGATAAGGAGCGTACTCCCTAAATTGAGCACGAGCAAGAGTTTCAGAATAAGATGACCGAATTTTCATTTTATCAGATAGAGAATAATTTAATGTAATTGCAGGAAGTAAATTTTTAGATTTGTTTTCAATTTCAACACCTATAGTATCTCCAGTGGTATTCACAAATGATGGATTAGTTGATTCAATAGGATGATATGGTCTCATTGTCATAATATGATTTTCTGACCTAACACCTACACTTAATTGAATTTTATCTGACAGATCTCTATTAAGCATTATATAAAAAGCATCTACATCTTCATCAGCATTATATGCATCAAACCCACTAGTTTGTTCAGAAAAATACAATCCTTCATTAATAAATATTTCTCCATTCTCATCATATGAATTAGCCCAATAATTAGTTCCAAGAATACCATTTATGTTATTTTCATCAATGTGAGATTTAGAAGAATCAAATTGAAGAGTAGGATACATTGCCCAATCAAGATAAAGAGAACGCCTACCAAATGTTCTATCCTTACGATCCATTTTGAAACCAAATTTAAAATCACCAAAATATGTTTTTAGGGTGTGATCATAAGAGATATCCATTAATTTTTCATTTCCATCACTTGTTATAAGCTCTCCAGGTCTTGACCCATTCCTATTATAAACAGAATACATTCCATTATCACTATCATATTCCCACTCTGATCTAGTAATAAATGGTTCGTAAGAATTTGATTTGCCATAAGTATATTTAAAATCAATTTTGTTATCAATAAAACCAAAAGCAAACTGATTTTCTATTGAAAAAGTAGTTAAATTAATAGATTTCTCTTTATAACTCTGCATGAACATCAAACCGTTTTCATCAATAGTTCCATCATCGTTATAACTTCTTACAAGCTCTCCAGAGAGTCCTGAAGCTCTGGAAAAATTATCTTTTGATGTATGAGTATAGACATTCCTAAGTCCAAATCTTAAAACATCTCGATATGTCATTCCAATACTAGCATTCGCTCCAATATTTGATCCAGAAGAATAATGAATTCTTTCTAAGTCAATGTAACTTGGTCTAAGAAGTTTTTCACCGGGATAATCAGGATCATTGAGAGCAGTATATCTTTTATAAATATCATCCGTTCTTGATGATTTAGAGGAAAATGTTCCATCTAATAAAAACCCAAATTCAAGATCAGGATTAATACTAAACTTGGTTCCATATGTACCACTGATATTTTGAGGTAGACTAGCTTTTTTCGTATTTGTTAAGAAAACATTTGGAATTGACTGTTGACGCTTCCACACTTGACTAAACCATAAATTATTTCTTTCAGGAGTGGAGTTTAAAACAGTATCTCCTATAAAATTAATAAAATAATCAGTAAGATCGGTTCTAAATGTATCAGGTATAGTTGTATAACTAATTAATTCATTATCAAATTCTGTTGGTAGAGCTTTTTTTCTACCAATATCATATCCCATAAAATCTGAATTATTATTCAAATTTTGAACAATTGCATCACCAGGCATCAAATTTGAATTTACAGAGGTTCCAAACTTAATTTTGTAGGTTGTTCTTGATGGATATAATTTAGTTCTTATATTAACATTACCTCCTCCAAATGTACCTGGCAAGTTTGGCGTATAACTTTTAGCAACATCTATTCCATCAATTAATGAACTACTAAATAAATCTAAAGGAACGGACCTCTTATCAGCTTCAGGACTTGGCATACCAACCGAATTCATTTGAGCATTACTATATCTATCCCCTAAACCTCTAACAACTAAAAATTTATTGTCAACAATAGTAACACCAGTAACTCTTCTAACAGCATCAGCAACGTGACTATCACCAGATCTTGAAATTTGTTCAGCTGAAATATTATCTTGAACCTCAACAGCTATTCTTTTTCGTTCAAAAACTTCCAAATTAGTTCCAGTTCTTCTATCTGCTTGGACATAAACTTCTTCTCCTGATACTACTGCTGTCTCCAAACTAATGTTTAACTCTAAATCTTTCTTTTGATCAATAATAACGTTTGAAATGATTTTATTTTCATAACCTATATAAGAAACAATTAATGTATATACTCCATCTTCAACATTGGAGATAGTAAAGTCTCCAATCATTCCAGTAGCTGAACCTATTGAAGTTCCTTGGATAATAATATTTGCACCTATTAAAGGTTCACCTGAATTTGAATCAGTAATAACACCATAAATTGAAGAAGTATTTTGAGGGAATACAAAAGAAAAAAACAATAAAGCTATTACAAAAAATTTTTTCATTTAATAGTGTAAACTCATATAATTTTCATTAAATATTTATTTTGATGCAATATAATAACATTGAAATGTTAGATATGTGTTAGATATGCAATCTTTGTTTGAATTTGAATTAGGTATTTATAATTTTAAATATTAACATTCACTGAAAATTTAAATGTCAACTATAATTAACAAAATCACAAGCTGGGACAAAAATCTTTTTAATAAAGTTTTTGAATTAAGTCATAAAACAATCAAGATTAAAAAATTTTTTAGATTTATATCATGGACAGCAAACGGTCCTTTATATCCTATAATTTCAATTGTTTTAATTCTATTCAATTCAAAAATAGGTTTTGAAATATTAAAAATCGGTTTTTTTGGTTTTTTGATTGAACTTCCTATATACCTCGTTATGAAAAATTCAATTAAGAGACAAAGGCCTACAGTTTCTAAAGAATATCAACAACGATTCTATAAAATAGATGTTTTTAGCTTTCCTTCGGGTCATACTGGTGGTGCTTTTTTAGTTGCATATATATTATCTTCTTTTTTCCCTAATTTGAGTTTTTTCTTTTTCTCCTGGTCTTCACTTGTTGCAATATCAAGAGTTTATACTGGTGTTCATTATCCTACAGATGTTTTTTTTGGTGCAATTTGGGGGATATTATGTGGTATTGTGACAATAAATTTATTTTATTAATAATTTGAAAATTTTATTTGGGATTCAAGGTACGGGTAATGGTCATTTAACTCGATCCAGGATTATCATAAAACTTTTGAGATCAAAAGGTCACGAAATAGATGTTATCATAAGTGGAAGAAAAAAAGACAAACTTTGGGGGATTCAGGACTTAAAACCCTATAATGTTTTTGATGGACTTAGTTATGAATCAAAAAAAGGGAAAATACAAAAATTAAAAACTATAAAAAATGCAGGTATTTTTCAATTTTTAGAAGATTTAAAAAAAATTAAAAATGATAATTATGATTTAATAATTAGTGACTATGAGCCTTTATCAGCATACTTAGCAAAAAAGTGGAAAAAAACTTCAATTGGAATAGCACATCAATATGCTTTTGAATATGACATTCCCAAAACTGGATACAATTTATTTACTCATTTTTTAATGAAAAAATATGCTCCAGTGGATATAAATATTGGCCTACATTGGCATCATTTTAATCAACCTATTTTACCCCCGATAATTGAAAAAATTGATTTACATGACATAAATGAAAAAAGTGATCAAATAATGGTTTATCTTCCTTGGGAAGAAATAAAATTTGTATCTAAACTATTATCAAAAATTCAAAATATTACTTTCTTAATTTATTGTAATGTAGAAAAGGAAATAGTTGACAAAAATATTAAATATAGACCATTATCCAGAAAAACATTTTTAAAAGATCTAAAAGAATCTGAAGGTATAATCACTAATGCAGGTTTTGAAACTCCTAGTGAGGCACTTTCAATGGGTAAAAAGGTTTTTGTCAAACCATTAAAAGGACAATTCGAACAATTATCAAATGCAAAAGCTTTGAAACAATTAAACCTTGCAACCGTTGTGAATAAATTGACAAAAAAAAATATTGAAAAATGGTGTTTGAAAACTGAAAGAAAAAAAATTAAATGTGAGGGCGTAGCTGATCAAATTATTTATTGGTTAGAAAAAGGTGATTTTGACAGATTAAATGAACTTAAATCAAAATTTTGGAATTAATATTAAGTTTCTTTAGGTATTTTTATTGTAAAACAAGTACCATCACTTTCTTTGCTTTCAACAGCAACATATCCATTATGAGCTAATGCAATATGTTTAACTATTGCTAATCCCAAACCAGTTCCTCCTTTATTTCTACTTCTACCCTTATCAACTCTGTAAAACCTTTCAAAAAGTCTGGTTTGAAAATCTTTTATAATAAAACTTCCTGTATTTTTAACTGATATATGCAGATTATCAATTTTAATGTGAGCCTTAATATTAATATTAGAATTTAAACCACCATATTTTATCGCATTATCAATTAAATTTGAGATAGCTTGTCTCATAAGCTCAATATTCAAAGGAAAAGATAAATTTTCATCACAATCTAAATTAATATTATTTTTCAATTGAAAATTTTCATATTCTTTAATATTACCATATTTTAATATTATATCATCTAAACTAGAATTGAGCAAAGGTTTTATAGGTGTTATTATTTTATTTATACTTTCTTCTTCGGCTTGGGATTCAATTTTACTAAGCATTAATAAATCATCAATTATTGAACCCATTCTTCTAGAGTTTGATTCGATTGTTTTTAAAAATATTTTTTTTTGATCAGGATTTACAACTGATTTATTTTGAAGAGTTTCAAGATATCCATTAATTACAGTTAATGGTGTTTTTAGCTCATGAGAAACATTTGAAACAAAATCCTTTCTTACTCTTTCAAGCAACATTAACCTCGAAATATCATTCATAACTAAAATTATATCAAATTTTTTATTTTTTAATTCCCTTATTGGTGAAATCGTTATTTGTACAAAACTATTTATTTTTTTGTCAATATTTAAGTCAAATTGATTTGATTTACCTGTATTGATAGAAAGTTTAATAATTTTTATTAATTTTTTTGAAAAAATAACTTTTCGAAAATCTTTATTTACAATGTTTTGTTCAGGTTCATTTATCTTTAATATTTTAAGGAAAGATTGATTTGTAAGTTTTATTTTACCTTGAGAATTAATTAATGCTAAACCCTCAACCATACTTGAAATCAATGTAGTTTTTTCATTTTTCTCTTCATTTAATCTATCAATTCGTTTTTTTAAATCTTTTGACATTTTATTGAAAGATTCTGCGAGATTGCCAAACTCAAATGTTGATTGTTTGGAAATTTTCGAGGAAAATTCTCCTTCAGAAAAACGTTCAGCTTTAATTCTTATTTCTTCAAGAGGTTTAACAATCCTTCTTCCAATTATGAAAATTGTAATCCCTGAAATTGAAACAGCTAAAATTATTAAAGCACCTAACTTAATTCTTGCTGAGTTTAAAACTTCTTTAAGTTGAGTATCTGGAAAAGATGTCCTAACAATTAATTTTGAATTTTCAAAAGGGATAATTGATGCAAAATAAAACATTTTTTCATTTACAGAATCACTAAATCTTCTAGATGTACCAACAGAATTATTTAAGGCTTGAATTACTTCAGGTCTATTTATATGATTATCCATGACTTCAGGGTTTTTATGAGAATCCCCAAGTACAAAACCATTTTCAAGAATAATGGTAATTCGTGTATTTGTTGTATTTGCAATTTTCTTACATAGTAATGAAATATTTGGATTTTTTGAACTTTTATTTTTTTCTAAAAGATTTAAAAGTGGTTCTTCAATAAGCTTAGAAGTTAATCTGAGCTCTTCTTGTTTCTCTCTTAAGTAATTTTCTTCCAGAATATCATCAACTAAAATCCCCAAAAACAAAAATACTATAAAAGGCAGAATTATACCTTGCGGAATCATCATTTGAGACAATTTAGGTAAATGATGATATGAAGATTTAGTCATTATCTAGGAATCTGTACCCAACACTTCTTACAGTTTTAATATAATTACCATAATGTAAAAGTTTTTTTCTTAATCCAACTATTTGGAAATCAACTGAACGATCGGTAACCGGATAATTTTCTCCATGTAGAGCATCGATAATCATATTCCGAGTAAAAACCCAACCTGGTCGATTAATTAATAATGTTAAAATTTGAAATTCACTAAATGTCAAAACTATTTTTTTATCATCTAGGTTTACTTCTCTTTTCCCAAGATGTATAGATAAATTTTTAAATTTAATAACTTCACTTTCCTTATCTAATTGATTAAAATTCAATCTTCTTAAGACAGCATCAATTCTTGCAATTAAGACTTTTGGGCTAAATGGTTTTGTAATATAGTCATCAGCTCCAATATCTAAACCTTTGACAATATCATTTTCTTCTCCTTTGGCTGTTAACATGATAATGGGAATTTTAGATGTTGTTTTATCTTTTTTTAAAAGTTCACACACTTTTAACCCATTAATTCCTGGCAACATCAAATCTAATAAAATTAAATCCGGAAGAATTTCTCTTGCATATATAATTGCATCTTCACCATTTTCAAAAGTTTTAGTTGAATAGTTTGCTAACTCAAGATTATATGCCAATAGTTGAAGAATATCTGGCTCATCATCTACAATTAAAATATTTTTCATATGCTTCCAATAATTTAATTAAAAACTTTTAGAAAATAATATATATTAATTGTTAGAATTATTATAGGAATCTAAAAAAATTCGTTTAAAAGATTTTTTTTAATTAATTTCGTTTTAAATTTTTAATGGTTTTAGTAAAGGGGTCAAATATTATTTCTTATTGAAAAATTATTTCAATTAACGTTATGGACTTTTATCTAATAATTATTTTTATACTTTTTTTTGCAGCTTTTGCAGATTTAATTGTGGGTATTTCAAATGATGCTGTTAATTTTTTGAATTCAGCTCTTGGTTCGAAAGCATCTAATCGAGTGACAATTATGATTGTTGCAAGTTTAGGTGTTTTTTTGGGAACAACATTCTCTTCCGGAATTATGGAGGTTGCTAGAAAGGGAATATTTAATCCTGAAATGTATGTATATCATGAGGTAATGATCATTTTTCTTGCAGTCATGATAACAGATATCATTTTACTAGATTTTTTTAATACCTATGCATTACCAACATCTACTACTGTATCAATTGTTTTTGAAATATTAGGAGGAGCTGTTGCTATTGCATTGTTAAATATTTTAATATACAATTCAAACTTTTCTTTAATTGATTATATTAACACTTCAAGTGTATTTAAAATAGTATCGAGCATTGGATTATCGATTTTTTTCTCATTTATTTTTGGTTTTATAATTCAATTTATAATTCGATTATGGTTCACATTCAATTATGAAAAATCAATTAAATTAATAGGTCCTATTTTCGCAGGTATTGCAAGTGCGGTAATTTCATATTTTTTATTAATCAAAGGTTTAAAAGGGTCTAGTTTAATAAATGAATTTCAAAAAATTTGGATTGAAAATAATTTTAGCATGGTAATTACTTATGGCTTTTTTTCATTCACAATCTTTTATTATTTTGTATCATTTATTTTTAATGTAAATGTTTTAAAAATTACGGTTTTACTTGGAACATTCGCTCTTGCTTTAGCTTTTGCAGCAAACGATCTAGTAAATTTCATAGGCGCACCTATGGGAGCTCTTGCTAGTTATAATATTACGAATTCAATTCCTAACGTCAATCCTAATACTTTTTTAATGGATGGTTTAAATTCAAAAGTAAATGCTGAAACATGGATTTTACTTATTGCAGGAACAATTATGGTTATAACGTTATGGTTATCTCAAAAAGCAAAGAATGTAACAGAAACCGAAATAAATCTTGGTAGACAATCCCATGGAGTTGAAAGATTCGGCTCATCTGTTTTAGCAAAGGCTTTAGTAACTTTTGGCATTATTATTTCTAAGTTTATTTATAAGATAACTCCTGTGAAGATATCAAATTTTGTTTCAAAAAGAATAAACCCTAAAAATATTCCTGAAAATAAAAAATTAAATAATCCTCCTGCATTCGATATGATAAGAGCTTCAGTAAATTTAGTTGTTGCAAGTGCATTAATATCAATTGGTACTTCTCTAAAATTACCATTATCAACAACTTTTGTTACTTTTTCTGTTGCAATGGCTACATCTTTAGCAGATAAAGCATGGGGTAAAGAAAGTGCTGTCTATAGAGTTAATGGAGTTTTAACTGTTATTGGAGGTTGGATTTTTACTGCATTTTTAGCATTTTTTGCATGTTCGATTTTTACTACGTTAATTTATTTTTTTGAATATTATGCAATTGCAACTTTAATATTAGTTGCTGGGTACTATTATTTCAAATCAAATAAAATCATATTAAAAAAATAAAATTATTATTTAATTTTTTTTTGAAAAATTGTTTCACTTAAGTTTGAATTGATTTGGTAATCAATTGTTCTAAATGTTAATTGGGTTTTTTTCAAATGATCATACACCACAAATTCGGTTAATAAACGTATATCATCAATTTTTACTAAATTAAAAACTTCTATAGACCTAATCATTAAATCACTTTTATTAAAAAATTCTATTTTTTTTAAATCCAAATTATTTTTGCTTACCCATATAATTTGGTTATCATAATCATTTTTCGATTTTAGTCTATAATAATCAACATAGTTAACATCTTTGTCATTTAGCATATGGTAATTATTATTATTCAAGATGTCATAAAATTCTATAATATTGAATTCTAAACCCATAAATGATTGTTTGTTTTTTGAATTCAATTCTTTTTCTCTATTTATTCCCGGAATAAAAATTGAACGATATGATTTCGAACTATCAATATTTTCCCATATTAAGATTGAAGTACCTTTAATCTGTTTTGGATAAATAAAATTTATTAAACTTTTGAAATGATATTCTTTATCATTATAAAATTTTTGATGAATCATTATTTCTCTTTTTTTTTCTTTTTTTAAATCATTTATTGTTTTTGATAAGGTATATGAATAATGAATTGAAATATCATTAGGAATAAAAGATGACTTTAAATGTTTAATTATTTGATATGCATCAATATTATCATTTGCAAATATTGGAAAAAGAAATAAAAAAATTAAAATTATAATCTTCATAATAAATAGATTTATATGTTAAAAAGTTATAATTTAACTATTCAAAAACTTATTTAAAACCACATGTTAAGAAAAAAATTTATATTTTTGTTAATTTTATTAAGCTTAATAAAAGCAAAAGAAAATCAAAATATTATGATTAGATATAACTTAAAAATGCCCAAACCAAGCACACATTATTTTCATGTTGAAATGGAAATTTCAAATATATTTTCTGATTCGATTTTAGTAAAAATGCCCGTATGGGCTCCTGGTTCTTATCTAGTGAGAGAATTCTCAAAAAATGTAATTGAGTTTGAAGCAAAATCTGAAAGTCAAGAACTTGTCGACTATAAAATAAATAAAAATACATGGGAAATAAAAACAAAAAATATAAATAAAATAAATATATCTTATAAAGTTTATGCCTATGAACAGACAGTAAGAACAAGTTTTCTGAATGAATCAAGAGGATATCTAAATGGGTCCTCGATATTTATGTTTCTTGATGGAAAAAAAGGTCTGTCAGGTGAAGTAGAAATAACACCTCCTAAAAGATGGAAAAATATAAGTACTGGTCTTCCAAATGTTAAAAATAAGAAAAATACTTTTTTCTTTCAAAATTTTGATGAATTAGTAGACTCACCTTTTCTCATTGGTAATCACAAAATAATATCCTTTAAATTAAAAAATAAATTACATGAGATAGCTTTATATGGAGAAGGTAATGTTGATGAAAAAAAATTAGAAGATGACTTTAAAAAAATAATTTTAACAACCTCTGAAATTTTTGGTGACATGCCTTATGAAAAATACTTATTCATTATTTTAATGTTAGATAATAAAAGAGGTGGATTAGAACATTTGAATTCAACTACGGTTCAAGCCGATAGATGGATTTTTTCTGAAAAGAGATTGTATAATAAGTTTTTATCAACTGTTGCTCATGAATATTTTCATACTTGGAACATCAAAAGAATTCGACCAATTGAATTAGGCCCATTTGATTATGATATGGAAAACTATACAACTGAACTTTGGGTTGCTGAGGGTCTTACTAGTTATTATGACAATTTGTTATTATTAAGATCTAAAATATTAGATACCAGTGAATATTTTGATTTTCTATCTGATGATATTAATAGTTTTGAAATGAAATTTGGAAAAAATATTCAAACATTAAGTGAATCTAGTTTTGATAGCTGGATCAAATATTATAGACAAAATGAAGAATCTCAAAACACTATTGTTTCTTATTACTCAAAAGGTTCAGTAATTGGCTTGTTGTTAGATCTTACTCTCATTATTAAATCAAATGGAAAATTAAAATTAGATGATGTTTTTACTGAACTCTACAAAAGATATAATGAAACTCCAGACATTGGTTTTACTAAAGATGAATTTAGAGAAATTTGTGAAGGATTTGCTGGAGAAAAATTAGACTATATATGGAAATATGTTGATTCAACTGATCCGATAGATTATAATTATTTTTTAAAAGAAGTAGGTTATAGTTTTGAAAAGAAAGTTGATCAAGACAATCAAGAATCAAATACTCCATTTATGGGCTTTGAAATAAATAATAGCTCAAACCCAATTATTAAATCAATTTTAAGAAATGGTCCTGCTTTTCAAGCTGGTTTAAATGTTTTTGATGAGATTATAGCTATCAATAATGTTCGTATAAATAATGTTACACTTCCAAATAGAATTAATGATTTAGAAATAGGTAAAGAAGTTAATTTTTTAATTTCAAGAGAGGGAATACTTAAAGAATTAACTTTAATTCCGATAGATTTTGATAATAGTAAATACAACTTTATCAAAAATGAAAATGCAAGTCAAAAAAACAAAGAAATGTTTAATATTTGGCTTGGTGAAAATTGGTAAAATTTTCAGAAGAAGTTATCGTCCTCTTAAATGGTAACTTTCCAACTCATAGTTTACCCTTATCATACCTTTCAAGTTCAAAAACAATTATTTGTGCTGATGGAGCAGCAAATAAAGCAATTGAAAATTCAATAACTCCTGACTATATAATTGGTGATATGGATTCACTAAAACAAAATAATATTTCAAAAAATGTTATTTTATTAAAAGATGAAGATCAAAACTCTACAGATTTAGAAAAAATCCTTAATTGGAGTATTAAAAACAGAATTAAGGAGATCACTTTACTTGGGATTAGCGGTGAAATGGAAGATCATTCTTATATAAATCTCCATATAATGGCACATTTTTCTGATAGAATAACTATAAAAGCAGTGACTGATCATTTTACAATTTTACATTTAAAAAACTTAAATAAAATAAAATGTAAAAAAAATTCGAGAATTTCAATTGTAAAAGCCCATGACAATCCGATAATAAATACCAAAGGATTGTTTTATGAAATTATAAATGAGCATCTAAATCTACCGAGCCAGGGATTAAGCAATAAATCGATAAGCGATTCTTTTACAATAAATATAAAAGAAGGGTCTATTTTCTTATTTATCGAAAATTAAAATGGAACTCAATTTAAGCATCATAGACAAATTTCTTATTTATGGGTATTTTATTTTAATTTTAATAATTGGTTTATTATCACCAGCTAAAAAAAACCAAGATGATTATATTGTAATTGGAAGAAAGTTATCCATAGTCCCTTTCTCTATATCTTTAGTTGCTACATGGTACGGTGGGATTTTGGGAATTGGAGAATTCACATTCAAATACGGTATTTCTAATTGGTTTGTGTTTGGTTTTCCTTATTATATATTTGCAATTTTATTTGCATTGTTCTTTGCGAATAAAATTAATCAAGAAAAAATCATTACTATTCCTGACAGACTAAGAAAAAATTTTGGTAATACTGCAGGTTTTTTGAGTGCTATAATAATTTCAATAATTTCTTCACCTGCTCCATATATTTTAAGTTGTGCTTTACTCATAAACTTTATTTTTAACATATCCATTTTTTTATCCATTATACTTTCTACCATTTTAAGCATGATATATATGTATAAAAGTGGTTTTAGATCTATTATAAGAACGGATATTATTCAATTTGTATTTATGTTTGCTGGTTTTTTTCTTTTGGTTTTATTTTGTTTAAAGGATTATGGTGGAATTAATTACTTGTATGAGAATATTCCAAAACCTCATTTTGATTTGTTGGGTGGAAATAATATCCAATACATTTTAGTATGGTTTTTTATCGGTCTATGGACATTTATTGACCCAAATTTCTATCAAAGATGTATTGCTGCAAAAAATGATAAAACTGCTAAATACGGAATTTTAATTTCTGTTTTATTTTGGATGATATTTGATTTTTTAACTCTAATAAGTGGATTATATTGTGTGGCTATCTTATCAGATAATATAAATGAAGTATTAGCATTTCCTTATCTTGGAATCAAAATTCTTCCTCCGTTTATTAAAGGTGTATTCTTTATAGGCTTATTTTCAACTATAATGTCAACTATTGACTCAATGGGTTTTTTAAGTTCGGTGACAATTGGAAGAGATTTCTTTTGGAGAATAACCAAAAAATACAATGAAGAGATTTGGACAAAACTATCTTTACCAATAACAGGTTCTATCTCAATTGTAATTGTTTATTTTTTCTCATCTGTTATTGAAATATGGTATTTCATAGGAAGTATAATGATACCAGGATTAATCATTCCTTTTATTATTACATTCTCAAAAAAGATAACAATTAAAAAACCAAATTATATCATTATCGTTCCAATAATGATAAGCATATTATGGAATGTTTTCAAAGATCCTAATAAAGGTTATATTTTCGGTATCGAACCTTTTTTTATGGGATTGATCTCATCATTATTACTGACAATTATTTTTCAAAAGAAAAA